>Ga0111204_144_pt1 | contig 17416 bp, 18 predicted proteins | sample DeeMarSWOR136_30_FD_80378 | JGI IMG/M metagenome (GOLD analysis project Ga0111204, IMG submission 80378) | Crenarchaeota group archaeon SMTZ-80
AATATAACATAAAAACTCATGCAGTTCTGCCTGCAATAATCAATACTCCAATGATAGACGATCTTTTTTCAAAAGATGTGGGAAAATGGAAGAAATTTTATGAATCAAAGATGGAATTGGGAATTGGAGAGCCGAAGAACGTTGCTGATGTAATATTATTTTTGTGCGGAGAGAAATCATGCTTTATGAACGGTGCTTTAATTAGTATCAACTGTGGCTCACTTTAAAATTAGAATAATTCAAAATCTTTGATTATTAAATTATTCAGGATCGCCTCTTTTTTAATTCATTATCTTAATTTAAGATATCGGAAAAGGAGTTTACGCCATTACAAACTAGTAAAGAAAAAAAATGATTTCTTTTAGAAATTAAAATTAATATTCATAAAAAAATTATAAGGGGGATTCTGAGCGCGCGCTAACATTTTCTTTTAATCGGCTGAATAAAAAAACCCATATATCATTGTCCCATATCATATTTGATAATAATACTGATCTCGTCTAATTAGTGGGACCTCTTTTATGTTATGAATAAAAAGAATTAAGGGATAAAATTGCAAGAGAGTCAAGAAGAAATAAAACGTGGCCTTAAAGATGTTGTTGCATGTGAAACTCGTATTAGTTATGTAGATCCCAAGGGCCAACTTTATTATGCTGGGTATAATACGGATGTGTTAGCGGGGCGTGTAAGTTTCGCAGAAGCTGTTTATCTTACTTGGTTCGATAATTTACCGAGTCAAAAAGAATTATCTGATTTTGAATCAACGATATTATCTGAGATGAGCTTGCCTGAATCAGTAATTAAAAGACTAAAATCGTATTCTAATGGAAATCATCCTATGGATATTTTACAATCTGAGATTCCCCATCTTGGGATGCACGATCCAGATCTTGGAGACAATTCAGATTCTGCCAACAGAAAAAAAGCGATAAGAATAGTGGCTAAAGTCCCTACAATTGTTGCCAATCTTAATAGGATCCGAAATAATGAACCGCTAATTCCGCCTGATGATAAACTTGATTTTGCTTCAAATTTCCTATATATGTTCCTCGGGAAATATCCAGATGAATTAGAAAGAGAAACCATCAATAAATATATGTATCTTCATTTGGACCATGGACTCGCTGCATCCACCTTTGTAGCACGCTCGACAGTTAGCACTCAGTCAGATATGTATTCAGGAGTTGCCTCAGCGCTCGGTTCACTTAAAGGTAAATTTCATGGAGGTGCAAACGAGAGAGTAAGAGGAATGTTGAATGAAATAAAAAATCTGGGGGATGTAGAGGCTTATATCCAAGGCAGATTAGATGTTAAGAAAAGGATTATGGGTTTCGGTCATAGAATCTATCAAGCTGACGATCCTAGAACAAAGCACCTTCGAGAACTTTGTGAAAATTTGTGCAGACGTGCGAACAAATTGGATTTATATGAAAAATCAAAAGAGATCGAGTATGTGGTTCTAAATAAGAAAAACATACGTCCTAACGTCGATTTTTATGCTGCAACAATTCTAGATGCTTTAGGAATTCCTGTCACGTTTTCTACACCATTTTTTGCCTCTAGCCGTGTAGCCGGATGGATAGCCCATATTATTGAAGAATTAAGTCAAAGGATTATCATGCGTCCGACATCAAGATATACTGGTAAATATGGAAGAGAATTTATTCCAATAGACAAACGCTAACTTCTTAGAAACACACTTTAAGCGCGCGCGCTAAAATAACGATTGCGAAGATGGATATAGATATTAAAAATATTTTCTTCCTCATTTTATTATCATAAAAAATATATTATAACTGTGTTATGAATATTGTTAAAACATGATCGTTATTGTAGCACTAATCTGGAATTTACAAAACGAATTAAGGGATTAAGGATGGTACTAACTAATTTTTTTGATATCAGAAGCCCAAAAATCATCTAAAGATCTATGCTGTCCTTCTGTTTTTAATTCCCCAGTTACGGTAACCCAATCACCATTTTTAATAGCACTCACATCTACGGAAGGTCTTTCAGTAAAATCATCTTCAACCATCAGATCATACCATACCATTACTTTTTCATTCCCTGAAGTTAATTCAAAACATGGGCAAAAAAGCTCACCTAATAAACTAACTTTTCCATTAACTCTAATCTCAGTATCATACAAAGGATTTTCAATTAATTCAGAAATACTCAAAATATCTTCCTTTGGTATGCTATTATCGACTGTAAGCTCAAATGTATTTTTTTCACCATTCACGTCTACCACATATACGCCAGCTTCCAACCTAGACACATCGAGTGATATTACTTCTTCAAATGGTTCTATAACCTGCGCACATTTATCATATGGTCGAGAAGTTGTAATTGTTATAAGAAATGTTCTATCCTCTCGTTTTGTAATCACATTATCGATTTCAGTACAACTATCTTTGAGATACCCTCGCGCAACAACGTTTACTTGAACTGGAAATGACTCTAGTATGTAAATTTCAATCTCATCCACATCTGCAATTCCTTTAATAACAGAACTATTCCCTCTGGAATTTGCAAATCTTTGATAATACGATATGCCAATTATGACTGCTGCAATAATGATCATTATTATAACCGTAGAGGAAATCATTATCTTTTTTCTTGGCATTTTTTCATCATAAATTTTTATGACTTTGGATTATAAATTACTAGAGTTTAGAACATAAATTCTAGATAATAGAACATGAATATTACGAGATGTAATCAGAGAATACGCGCTCACGCTATACTAGAGTCTTCTGTTTCTTCATTAAGACAAGATTTGAAGCTCTAACTCCAATTAGTCTAATTGCTCGATTAGGTTGTAGGAATGATTTCAATAATTTATGAGTGGCTTCTTTTGTATACTTTGATCTTCCAACAGGATGAGAAAATGTCTTGGATCGAGTATGAGTCTTAAAATTTTCGTAACGAACCTTTATAGTCAAAGTTCTAAAATTAAAGCCGCCTTCCTCGACATCGTGCATAACTTCTTCGTAAATATTATTCACTAAATTATTGATAACTTGCTCGTTAATCGTATCTACTTTAAAAGTATGTTCTCTGCTGTATGATTTACGTCTACGATATTCAATCACTTCTGAATTATCGATACCATGTGCCATTTGATAGAACTCATGCCCGAATATTCCAAACTCCTCAATTAGTTTACCCCTTTCAAAATTGGACAATTCATTAATCGTTCTTATGCCCATTTCATCCATTTTGCGCTTTGTCTTTTTTCCTATGCCCCAGAGCTTATCAACTTCTAATGGAGCTAGGAATTGTTTAACATTTCTCTCTTCTACTATGGTCAATCCATTCGGTTTGTTGTAATCACTAGCAATTTTTGCAACTAATTTATTAGGACCAACTCCAATTGAACATGTTAATTTTTCTTTCTTAAGTATCTCTTCTTTGATCTTTTCTGCTAGTTTCTTAACTTCTGTAATTCCTTTGGTTTTACAGGTTACATCTAAAAAAGCTTCATCAATTCCAGCCTGCTCGAATTTGGTCGTGTGAGATTTTAGAATTTTCATAATCTTAGTAGATACTTCTTCATATAGCTTATAATTTACAGGTAGAAATACGGCGTCTTTACATAGATCCCATGCTATAGAGATAGGCATTGCTGAGTGTACGCCAAATTTCCTCGCCTCATAATTACAAGTACTTACAACGCCACGTCCTTTTCCATCTTTGGGATCAGCACCTACAATTACTGGTTTTCCTTTGCATTCAGGATGTTCTCGCTCCTCCACAGAAGCAAAGAAAGCATCTAGGTCTACATGCATAATGATTTTAGAGCCCACAACTCTCTATAAAGTATACAAAACTAATATTATTTATTAAAAAGGTTTAACAGATAATAAAGAGGTTAAAAAAAATGGAAAACCAATTGGAACTTAATGAGGAGCGAATGAGGCTTTTAGAAAAATTTAAACAAAATCTACCTGACGTAATGGATGCTGAATACAAATTTTTAAATTTGGTGTATCAGGATGGCGCGCTAAGTTTAAAAATAAAGAGGCTTTTATCACTCGCTATTGCTCTCAGAGCTGGATGTACAAATTGTATTATATCACAAACTAAAAGAGCAATTGATGCTGGAGCTACAAAAGAAGAAGTATTGGAGACATTGGCCGTTGAAGTAGCGATGAGTGGAACTACTGGAATTGCTGAATCTTTGAGGGTAGTAAAACTGTTGGAAGAAATGGGACACCTTGATTAAAAAGAAAAAATTTTTCAACATACAGAATTCATTAATATTTTTTTTAGCAATAATTTATATTCTTATGCATGTGTGTCTCTAAACTTGTCGTAAATATTTTTCAATATTCTTTATTGCGATTAAAAGTGCTTCTTTTTTCTCAAGCCAAATTTCTAATTCTCTTTCAAGAAATCGGCGCAAATCTTTATTTAAATCATTTTTTAGCTCCTCTTTTAAAGAAGGAATATACTCATTTGTTGTTGACAAAGCTAGCTTCAATTGCAATAATTGAGTAGAATCGTAGTTATTGATGACAGATTCAATAATTCTTTGATATTCTTTTAATTTTCCTAATATTTTTCTAGGAATAATTTCTTCCATTCTATATCTAATTGCGAATTTTTCTATATAAAAAAATATCATTAGATAATAGATAATAAATAAAACAATCCTCCAATAATAATACTATCCTGAATCAAGTATGAAAAAACAATTAGAAATTAGCTCTCTTTCCGACTCGGTTATTCTAAGACTTTCAGATAAGAAAGGCGAAAAATATAGCGTAGAAATATGGCCAAAAAGATCAGCAGAGTACTTTGCAAACCTATTTTTAGATGGTGTATTAAAGATGAATGATACAGAAGTCAATGTTATAGGTCTAGGAAGAAGAAATCTCGGAGAGGCTATGTGTCAAGTTTCATTATTTCAAGATTATGGATTGATTAAATGCGATACTCCATTTACAGGAGAATCAAGAAATCTTGAGATCTTTCAAAAAGAATTCGTTTTATGGTTAGCAAAATGTCTAGAATCGAGGAATGAAACCAGAGTGGAATATGAGTATTTTAATTAACGCACGTTATTTATGATTCTATGATATAGTAGCGTATCCAATGGATTTATTATTAAAATTTGATTAGAGAGAAATATGAAACTTCTTTAGCGACTTGGAACTCCAAGACTCAAATTATTTAACAAATAAAGTTAGAATATGATAGTAAAAAGATTTTTTCAGCTTTTGAGTGCAGGCTAAAATTATGAAAAATGACTATCTTCCTAAACATAGTAAAAAAACAAAGATCATTTGTACAATTGGTCCAGCTAGTATCCAAAAGAAAATAATTGATAAAATGGATAAGGCTGGAATGAACGGTGTACGAATCAATACTGCTTATGGAAATCTAGATCAGTATAAGTCAATAATTGAAAATGTTCGAGATATAGCTGAGACACCTATTATACTTGATATTAAAGGTCCAGAAATTCGTCTTTATTCTAAGGAAGAAAAGTATGTACAAAAAAACGAATTTATAAAAATCGGTTTCAAGAATGAAGATATCAGATTTAACCATGATTTTTATGATGAGATCGGTCCCGGAGATGAAGTATATATAGATAATGGCAAAATTTGGACTCGCATAGTCGGAAAAAATGAAGGGATAGTTAAATTAAAAGTCATTGACGGTGGAAAAATTAGCAATGGTAATGGCGTTAATATTCCTAATAAAGATTTTATAGTTTCGACTCTTTCAGAAAAAGATCTAAAAATTATTGAATTTGCTAAAGAACTCGGTGTAGAATATATTGCCCTTTCTTTTACACGAAATGCTGAAGATGTTAGGAAAGTTAAAGAAAGTGGTTATAAAGGAGCGATAATCGCAAAGATTGAAAATTCTAAGGGGGTAACAAACTTTGATGAAATCCTTGAGATTGCAGAATGCATCATGATTGCAAGGGGCGATCTAGGAGTGGAGATAGAAACTGAAAGAGTTCCTATGATTCAAAAAACGATAATCAAAAAATGCAATCAAGAAGGAAAAACTGTGATAACTGCAACTGAAATGTTGGAGTCCATGATCAATGATCACATACCCAGCAGAGCTGAAGTCAGTGATATAGCAAATGCTATACTTGATGGTACTGATGCAATTATGCTTTCAGGTGAAACATCAATTGGAAAATATCCAATTGAATCCGTTTCAATGATGTCTCGAATAGCACGCGAAACAGAAAAAAGTGTTCTAAGTAATGTCGTAGATAGCAAATTCATTAACATTACTGATACAATAAGTAAAGCAGTTCAAAGAATAAGCACAAACATGCCACTAGATAAAATTGTTGCGATAACAAGATCTGGTTATACCGCTCGAATGATAGCGAGATTGAAGCTCTCCCAGCCGATAATAGCGGTAACATCGGATGAAATTGTTAAAAAACAACTTAAATTAGTTTATGGAGTATACCCCATGAAAATGGAGTACCATAAAAAGGATGATCCTATTCTTGTAGTCGCAAAAAAACTTCACTCAAAAAAAATGATCGAAGACAAAGAAACTGTACTCTTCACAGCTGCTTTTAGAACAACTCAAGAGCATGCAAGTAATTTAATTGAAATACACAATGTAAGTGAATTCACTCACTCAGAACTATAGCTTCTCTAATATCTCTAGTTCCTGTAAACGTATTTCTTTTAACTAAATTACTTTCTTATGGTAATCTCTTATTATGAATTTTGCGGCATCAAAAAAATTTCTTGCGATATAGGTCTTTGGATCGCTCATATCCTTAACTTCTTCTATTTGGCCAGGCTCATTTCCAAAAGGAATTAAAATACCAATTCCATCAGCGTTTATTGCTGTTAGGACATCACTTGACCTATCCCCTATCACGTAAATATCGACCTCATCTCTAGAAAGTTCTTCTTTCTTTAAAGCATCAAAGATCATTCCAGGCTTTGGTTTCGTACACTCGCAATCACAGATCATCTTTTTATCAAATTCATAATTAATTCTTTTTGTAACGTACGCGTGTGTAGCGTGAGGGCATATGAAATATCCATCAATCAATCCCCCTTCCTTTTTAATAATCTCGACTATGTATTGACTTACCTCATGAGCTTTCTCAAGTGTTAAAAGAGGGAAATCTCTTATAGCAACACCAGGCTGATTAGTTATCATGTAAATTAGAGTATTCGGAATTGATTTTAATAATTTCAATCCTTTAATGACTGTAGGTAGGATTCTTACCTTGGATTTCCAATCAGACGTTCGACCCAGATGGTACTTCTCATCGTAGATCAACGTTCCATCCCTATCTGCGCAAACAAATAATTTATTCATTATTCCCACAATGTCAGTGCTTTCTCTACGCTTAAATTATCAATTGTTATTGCATATATGGCATTACACATCTTAATGGCGTCGTTTAGACCTTTCTGATGAATATTTCTTCCAGTTGCATTTCCTGCGGCTCCACTTTCGATTTGATCATGAAGCGTTTTGAGGAAAGTCTTAACATCGGTTGAAGAGCCTCCTGCACATATCACTTTTGTCCTTCCTGCTGCTTTAATCGCTTCTTTAAAGATTTCTTTTGATTCTTTTTCTTTTTGCTTTGGATAATTTACCTTAACAAAATCTGCACCGAGGCATGCAGCTACGCCAGCTGCTCCAGCAATTAGATGAGGAGCTCTCTCGTCCTTTACAGTTTTTCCCCTAGGGTAGATCCAAAGAACCACAATCAGTCCATACTTATGAGCTTCAAAAATTATCTGAGTAGCTTCTCTTAACATTTCTGCCTCAAATTCACTTCCCAGATAAATAGTATACCCAACTCCTAATATTTTAAGGCCACAATTACTTTCAAATTCTATGAGTTGATCCATATCGATTTGTTGTTTACTAATAGGATCTTTTTGATCAGCTTTTACTAAATTTGTCTTTGAATTGATTTTTACCAAATATTGTATGTCCCTATAATTCATTCCATAACGTGCAATCAACCCCAATTGGGTTGCAAAAACTCCAATTTTACCTTTACAAGCAATTCTAAAAAGGTGTTCAGGGTCTGAATCATCCGGATGAATCCCATTACCGTAGAAATCTGAATTTAGATGCTCGATCTTCTGGTCTCCAGCAAAGAGCATCAATCTTCCTGAATTTAGAGTTATTTTGTGATAATTTTCTATATATTTATCTCTCTTATCCTTTGGCACGTCTAAAGGAACCAATACATCTTCTTTTTCCATTTTTTAACATCCTTGAGATTATTATTTCCATCAATTTATCCTATTGGAATCTAAATTAATATAAGGAATTTCTAGTAATCAACTCAATAAAAATAAATATTTTTCTGAAAAGATACCATTGTGAAATTGACACCAAAACCATTATAATTGATGATCTGCGATCAATACGTCTATCTAATGATCGGAGTTGCTTTGATATATTGATCTCAAAAGTATTTTTTGCTGATATGCGTGCAAAAAAAGCAGCACAAAATGTTTATGCTAAAATTCAGAGACTTTTTGATGCAGCATCCATGAGAGATGTAATTTCTAAAGGAGATCTAGTCGCAGTCAAAGTTCATATCGGAACAGGAGAGAATCATAGACACCTTAAGCCCCAACATATAAGGGCAGTAGTAGATAAGATAAAAGAGGCTGGTGGCGACCCCTTTGTAACTGAGACCACAGGAATAGGTTTGGCAGCAAGTAGAGGAACTGCTGTTGGTTGCATTAGAACAGCAATATTACACGGATTTACTCCAGAAACTTTAGGGGCTCCTTTAATTATTGCTGATGGTCTAAAGGGTTTATGGGGCATAAAAATAAAAACTAATGGAATGATATGTAAAGAAGTTGAAATAGCTCAGTCTATTGTTGAATCTGATGCTATGATTTCGGTTTCTCATGCAAAAGGTCATCCAAGAACTGGATTTGCTGCATCATTGAAGAATATCGGAATTGGCTGTGTTACAAAACCGTATAAAGGGCAGTTCCATTTAGCATTAAAGCCAAGTATAGATCAAAAGAAATGCAACGATTGTGGAATCTGCATTGATTTTTGTCCAGTTGAAGCTATACAGAGAATAAATGGAAAACCCCAAGTTATTGAAAAGAAATGTATTTGGGGATGTGGCTGCTGGGACGTATGTCCGCAGAAGGCTTTTTCGAAATGGAATGATATGCATCATAAACAAAATAAAGAATTGATTATTCGCAATGTTGATGCTGCATCTGCGGTTTTTAATCATTTTGGAAAAGATAAGTTGGCTTTCATGAACTTAGCTTACGATATTACTCCTCACTGTGATTGCGCAGATTATGGAGACGTTCCTATGGTTCCAGATATTGGTATATTTGCCTCAAGAGATCCAATAGCAATCGATAAAGCAACTTCAGATGCTATAATAAATTCTCCTGGAAATTTAGGATCTGCTTCTGAAGAGGTAAGCTCCATGGAATCTGGCGACGATAAATTCTCAAAATTATCTGAGTGGGCACCTTTTCAAATCTTTAAGACAGACGATATGACTAGAGAATGGAGAGTACAGCTTGTGGTAGGGGAAAAATTAGGTCTTGGTACACAAAAATACGATTTGATCAAAATAGATTGATGGCATAAAATTATTGTCATGAAAAATCTATTAAATCAACTCTTATCAAAACATAAATTTTTAATCATTAATTAAAGAAAAATTGTTGAAACAACATTTGATCTAGGAGGTGGAAAGATGCCGGTAGAAGATAACGAAGAAAATATGAAAATTTGTAAACAATATTGTGGTGACTGTCCATCTTATCCTCAAGGTATTGATGAATGGCTCTTTTGTGCTAAGGGAAAATGTAGTAAAAGTATTGAAAGACAAGGTTGTATATGCCCTGGTTGCGATGTATACGAGAAATATGACCTCTCAACGACTTACTATTGTGATGTAGGAGCGGAAGGATAGATTCAAAAAATCATAACTTTACATCATCTATACAATTTTATCTTTTTCTAAATTGAAGACTTTCACTTATTTTAAGTTGGAAAATTCTAAGAAAGTAAAAAAAGTAAATAAATAAAAGTTTTAATTATTTCAAAAAACTTGATACTTTAGATTTATATTTTCTTTTAGATTCCTTAAGAGCTTCAATTGCAGGTAATTTTTCACCTGACAATGCTGTAATAAATGCACCACCAGCAAGGCTAACATAAGAAAATTTCTTCTTATCAACGCCAAATTTTTTTATTGCCTGATTCGTATCTCCCCCTCCTATTAGTTTGAAAGCATCAAGATCAGCAATAATTTCTAACAGTCCTTTTGTTCCTCTTTCAAATCCTTTCTCTTCATACGCTCCAGGCGTTCCTTTCGCAACAACACAATTCGCTTTTTTTAATATTTTAAAATATTTCTTAATTGTCTGTTCTCCAATGTCCATAATTAATCCTCCTGCCGGTAAGGAATTTACTAAAATTTCTCTTCTACCCGCATCATCAAATGCTATATCATCAGGTATCTGAATAAATTTTGAATAATATTTTAATACGTATTTTATACGTTCAAGTAGTATCAAATATTTTTCTTTTTTAAAATATTCATAATAGACAATCATCTGGTTTATTTCCACCTAATACATATACAACTGGAGGTATGGAGCAGGTTTCTGATTCTATTTTTGAAATGGATGACCACTCCCTTACCATGATCCTTCCTGCAGCAGATGGTAAAACTGGCGTAAAACCTACTGTAGAAGCATGGGACCGATGAGCTACAGAGAATGCGTCATTGACAAATATATCGGCCAAAGGAAAAAGATTTGTAACTAATTTACCCTTAGAATGTTCTATTCCTGTTTTATTTTCAACCTCCTCATCTAGTAGCCTTACATTATCAAGTATGATTATCTCTCCATTTTTCATAGATTTTATTCGATTTTTTGCTTTGATACCGATAATATCGTTGATAAAAAAGACTTTTTTCCCAATATATTTGCTTAGTAAAATTGCATGTTGATCTAAGTGGGTGAAATCTGGATTCCCTTTTCTTCCCTGATGAGCCAATACCACAACTTTTGCCTTTTTTTCTGATAACTCATTTATGGTTTTTGAGTGTTCTCTCAACCTTTCATGATCTTCGATTTTTCGTGTTGATTTATTGTAGGAAGTATTGAGATCTACTCGAACTAATACAGTCTTATTTTTAAAAATCAAATCGTCAATAGAAAATAAGTTCAATAGATTGCCTCACTATGCGATAAATTTGATAAGATCAACCAATCTGCTAGAATAGCCCCATTCATTATCATACCATCCAAGAACTTTGACCATCTTACTGCTTTCACCGCCTAGAACCATGGTACTCAAGGCGTCAAATACGCATGAATGAGTATTTCCTATTATATCGGAAGAAACTAATGGTTCCTTTGAATATTCCAAAATACCTTTTAATTTATTTGCTGCGGATCTAAAGGCCTCGTTTATTTGCTCTTTATTAACTTCAACACTCAACTCTGCAACTAAATCAACGATCGATCCATTGGCGACTGGCACTCTAAAAGCTAAACCATCAAGTCTCTCTCTTAATTCTGGGATTACCTCGACTGTAGCTTGTGTCGCACCAGTTGTGGTTGGGATTATGGATAATGCTGCAGCACGAGCCCTTCGAATATCTTTGTGAGGAAGATCCAATAACCTTTGATCATTTGTATAAGCATGGATAGTTGACATAAAAGCCCGGTTAATTTCAAAACTGTCATTTAATACCTTTGCCATAGGTGCTAAGCAATTGGTTGTACATGAAGAATTCGATATAATATTATGTTCTCTTTCATCATACTTTTTTTCATTAACTCCCATGACTACTGTAAAATCAATTTTATTACCTTTTCCAGGTGCCGATAAAACTACTTTCTTTGATCCAGCTTTGATATGCTTAGCAGCATCTTCTCCTCGTCTAAAAATTCCAGTAGATTCTAAGACGATCTCTACACCTAAATCTAACCAGGGTAACGACTCTGGATCTTTTTCACTTAAAACTTTTATTCTTTTACCATTGATTATGATGAAATCTTTCTCTGCTCTGATTTCGGCATTAAAAATTCCATGAATAGAATCATATTTTAACAGATGACATAAAGTCTTGGCATCGGTAAGATCATTAACGGCCATTAGTTCGACTTTTTGAAAGAAATCCTTATCTTTAAATGCTCGACGAAGGAAGGATCTTCCTATTCTTCCTAATCCATTTATTCCAACTTTTCTCATATATGATTACCTTTTCAAATTAATTAGAAGTATAATTTCTATAGCATTAAAATTAATTAAATTGAAAAAATTACTTTGATTATGTTATTGATGAAATAAATAAAAATTAATCAAGGATTTGTTTAATAGTCTATATTCAAATCCAAATATAAATTGATTCTAAAATAATGAGTGGTCTGAATGGAAAAAAGAAAAATAGCGGTCTTGGGAGCAGGCAATGGTGGGCGAGCAATGGCCGCTTACTTGGCAATAATTGGAAATGAAGTTAATCTTTACAATCGAACTCCAGAAAATATTTCTATTATCAAGCCATTGGGTGGAATATATTTAAGATATTCTCCGGTATTGGAAGAAAGTATTTTTCCAGAAGGAATTCTTCCTGATGGAATGAAGCAGATTGATGCTGATATAACGCACGAGTATGAAAGAACTCCTATAATCGAGAGACCATTTGAGGAAGATATTAAGAGTGTTTTTGCAAGATTTAATAATATTACCTCAAATATTGATGTGGCAATTAAAGATAGAGATCTATTGATGGTTGTCGTTCCCGCTACAGGCCATAGGTTTATTGCAGAGAAATGTGCGCCTTACTTAAAAGACGGCCAAATCATATTGTTAAATCCTGGAAGGTTCTTTGGAGCATTAGAGTTCTATAAAACAATTCACGATTATTATGAAGATAAGAACAAGAGAATGCCAGACATTACTGTTGCTGAAGCTCAAACATTTGTCTATGCATCAAGGAGATTTAGACCACGTTCAGTCAGAATACTTGGGGTGAAGAACAGCGTTGGCATTGCAGCAATTCCATCAAACAAAACAGAAGATGTAATTAGCTTAATTGAAGAAGCTTATCCACAATTTACGTCTCTGGATAATGTTCTTGGCACCAGCCTTAGCAATTTAGGAGGCATATTTCATGTACCTATCACTATTCTCAATGCAACTCGAATTGATAGAAGAGTAGAATTCGAATATTATATCGATGGCGTTACTGAACATACGGCATCAATTATGGAAGCATTAGATAAAGAACGACTAACTATAGCTGAAAAAATTGGAATTAAAGTAATTCCGGCCAGATGGTGGTTAAAGATGGTATATAATTCAGAAGGAACTGATTTATTTGAAGCAATACAAAATACTCACGCCTACAAAGGAATAGAGAGCCCGCATAGTGTCAATCATAGATATATTTGGGAAGAAGTTCCAACCAGTTTAGTTCCCCTTGCATCATTAGGAGATAAATTAGAAATACCGACGCCTTTAACTAAATCCTTTATACATCAATCAACTGCCCTCTTAAGAAAGGATTTGAACATAGATTTCTGGGAGAAGGGAAGAACTATGGAACGATTAGGGCTATCGAATATGACAATAGATGAAATAAAAAAATACGTTGAATCTGGTTCTGAATAACCAATGATAAAATAATCCTTGATATTCCTGTATTTCATAGTCTAATTCATATACAATAGTTATTTTATTAGATGAAAGAGCTAATTTAGCCACACTCGAATGAAGTAAAATCCACCATTCAGAGAGTTAGAGCATTTAATGAAGGCTATTCTGATCGACTTTGGAAGTACATTCACCAAGGTATTAGTAGTAGATGTTATTGAATGTAAAATCATAAACTTCTCTAAATCACCCTCTACTGTACAGACGGATGTCACGCTTGGATTGAAAAGAGCACTGAATAATATTGGATTGACTTTCTCTACCTTAAAAGAGAGAAAATTCGATTATCAACTTTCTTGTAGCAGTGCTGCTGGTGGTTTAAAAATGATAGCCATAGGACTAGTTCCTCAACTTACTGTTGAAGCCGCCAAGAAAGCTGCCTTAGGCGCTGGAGCTAATGTTCTAAGAACTTACTCTTACGAACTCACTCCTGTAGAATTAAAGGAAATAGAGATTCTAGAACCTGATATAATCCTGTTATCTGGTGGATGTGATGGTGGCGATAAAAGGAATGTAATTCATAATGCGAAGATATTGGCAAAATCAAAATTAAATTCGATAATAATAGTTGCTTGTAATAAAGACGCCTCTTATGAAGTAAATGCAATATTGTCTAAAAAGAAGAAAGCTGTGAGAATGACTGAAAATATAATGCCCGAGCTTTGGAGTTTAAATATAGAACCTGCAAAACAAGAAATTCGAAAGGTCTTTCTTGAAAAAATTATAGACGCTAAGGGTTTAGAAAAAGTAAAAAAATTTATTGATATTCTCAAACCCACACCATCGGCTACTATGAAAGCTGCAGAATTACTTGCAAACGGCACAGAGGACGAACAAGGTTTAGGAGATCTAATTGCAATCGAAGTGGGTGGAGCAACAACAAATGTATATTCGATATCTGAAGGCATCTCTTCTGAACCCAACACAATACTTCGAGGATTCAAAGAACCATATGTAAAAAGAACGGTAGAGGGTGATCTTGGATTACGTTACAATGCTAAATGCATAATCGATAGATTAGGGGTCAAAGAATTTAAAAGAGTTATACGCGATGAAGGGCTCAAAAATAGTTTTGATTTATATGATGTAGCGGAGCATTTGGGTAAGAAAATAGGTTTTATTCCAAAAAAAAATTCAGACATAATTTTTGATGCAGCCCTTTCAAGAATTGCTGTTAGACTTGCTGTTAAAAGGCACTCAGGTTATCTAACAGAAATTGAACTTCCATCCGGATTAACGTACATTCAAAGAGGAAAAGATTTGAAGAATGTACCTAACGTCATAGGAACAGGCGGTGGCATTGTTTTTTCTAAAAAACCTAAGAATATTCTTTCTGAAGCTCTTTACGATCCTGAGGATGCGCTTTCATTAAGACCAAAAAGACCTAAATTGTTTGTCGATAAAAATTATGTTATGTGGGGTATGGGTTTACTTTTGGATGTGGCTCCTAAAATCGCTTTCACCATAATTAAGAGATCATTAACACTCGTCTAAATAATGGATGTAATAGAATCATGAAAAAAAATAAAAAGATAATGGTGGCTGGAGCAATTGGAGAAGATGTACATATAGCTGGAATGATTAATTTCCTGAGATTGGCCGAAAAAGAAGGTTATAGTACCGTCTTTTTAGGACCAGCTGTTCCAATAAAAACTATGGTTGGTGCAATTGTCGAGACTGATGCAGATCTTATAGGAGTGAGTTATCGTTTAATGCCAAAGTCAGGAAAATTTCATCTTACACAACTAAGATTGGCTTTAGAGGAAGCAGGTCTCTTAAAAAAAGATAAGAAATATGTTTTTGGCGGTACACCGCAAATTGCTCAAATAGCAAAGGAAATTAAAATATTCGATAAAATATTTGACGGATCCGAAACGATCGAAGAAACGATAATGTATCTCAAAGGTAAAATGGATAAAAAAGTGTCAAAACTATATCCTGATAATTTATTGGAGCGTATTCTTTGGAAAAAACCATTTCCAGTAATTAGACATCATTTAGGCCTTCCCTCTTTTAAAGACACAATAAAAGCAATAGAAGAAGTTTCAAAATCTAAAGTATTGGATATAATATCTCTTGCTATAGATCAGGACGCACAGGAGAATTTTTTCCATCCCGAAAGACAAGAATCCGGTCGTAAGGGAGCGGGGGGCGTTCCTGTTAGGACAAAAGAAGACTTTAAAAAAATTTATTCTTCCTCTAGATGCGGTAATTTTCCATTAATGCGATGTTATCAAGGAACTGATGATCTGATTAAGATGGCTGAGATGTTGGTTGAAACTATTAAAAATTGCTATGCGGCAATACCGCTTTTTTGGTTTAGTAAGCTTGATGGTCGTGGACCTTTGGAATTAGAAGAAGCTATAAAAGAACATCAAACATTGATGTCATGGCATGGAAAAAGGGGAATTCCAGTAGAGATTAATGAACCTCATCACTTCGAATTAAGGGAATCCTCAGATGTGGTTGCCGTTGCAGATACTTATCTTTCTGCATATAATGCAAAAAAAATGGGTGTCGGCCATTATATATGCACATACATGTTCGATCTTCCATATGATGAAAGTTATAGAATGGATCTGGCTAAACAACTGGCTAAACAAGATATAATAAAGAGTCTTAGAGACGATAAATTTTCAATTCTCTCACAGACAAGAACTGGCCTTCTTAGGTATCCTACAGATCTTCATGCAGCAAAAGGTAGATTAGCCACTTCAATAATGATGCAAATGGTTCTCAGACCAGAGATTATTCATGCCGTAAGTTATGTTGAGGCGGATCATGCAGCTACCGCAGATGATATAATTGAAAGCTGCAAGATAATAAATTATGTAGTTAGGCACTGTCTTGAGGGCATGCCAGATATGGTTGCAGATCCTCAAATTCAAAAAAGAAGAATTGAATTAATAAATGAAGCTAAAATTCTTCTCGATGGAATAAAAAAGATCGCTCCAAAAGAGGCTGAAGATCCCTTGTCGGATTCGGTTACTTTAGGAAGGGCAATACGAATAGGAATTCTTGATGCCCCTCACTTGAAAGGGAGTAGAATTGCAAAGGGTACGATGAAAACAAAGATAATAGATGGCGCTTGTTATACAGTTGATCCAAAAACAGAAGAACCTATTTCTGAACAAAAAAGAATTGAGGGGATATTGGATAGTCTATCAGAGTAATTTTGAATAAATATTCTGAAATTTTATTGAGCGTAACATAACTTTCAATTAATTTTACAATTAAAAATAATGCTCAAAATTAGCATTTGAATTTGAAGATTTATTTTTTCTCGAAGACTTCATGTATATCCATGCAAATTATCGTTTCTGTATCAGTAACACCTGGAATATTTCTAATTTTTACTGCTGTTTGAACTGAGCTTGCGAGATCAGGAGCTTCATGAATAACCACAAAGTCATGTCCACCAAATGTTAGATAAACACCTTTTACACCCGGCATTTTTGAAATTTCTGCAACCGAAAGATAAGCTTCTTTTTCTCGGGCTGCTTCAATATCTGCAAAAACGATAAAAATCAATATTTATCACCTATAATCTAACAAGAATTTAAAGAAAGAATGTATATATATTCCTTTTTAAATTGAGGGAAAACATCTTGCATGACTATGAGTCGTATCAATATAATGATGAGTTTATAAAAGCAACATATCAACAAATGAAGAAGCTAATCGAACCAAGATCTGTAGCAATCATTGGCGCATCAGA
>Ga0111204_130_pt1 | contig 16257 bp, 16 predicted proteins | sample DeeMarSWOR136_30_FD_80378 | JGI IMG/M metagenome (GOLD analysis project Ga0111204, IMG submission 80378) | Crenarchaeota group archaeon SMTZ-80
TTTAATAAGATTAGCTACTAATACAGACAGTGATGCTAAGGCTGATGTTTGGGGATTTCGAGCATCCGAGCATACCGGTACTGATCAAGATCCTTTTGTTGAATACGAATTAGCACCAGAAAATCCAGTAGGAGGCATCTATACATCCAATGATAAGTTTAACATTCTAGCACCTTACATTGCATTAGTCGGTCTCATCGGAGCTATATCAACGATCATCGTGATAGTAAAGAAATTCAGAGCTTAATCCATTCTTTTCCTCTTTTTAATATTTGAACTTCATTCTCCACTCGATACTTAGTTCTTTCTAACCTTGCTATGAATTTATAGTAAATTCGAAATCAAGTGTCAATATTAATCATTTAGAGCATGTTCTAACTTTCAATCGAATTTGGATGAGAAAAATCAATTTTAAATAATAGAATGTTAGATATGATATCCTATTATTAAGTGGCGGATTCTAATTTGAAAAAATTGGGCGTATTTATTTCTATTTTCTTAACTTCAATTTTACTTCTTATGCCAATAGCTCCAGTTCAATCTAATTCTGTCTATTTGCACAGTTACACAGCAACACCCCCTATAATTGATGGTAATTTAAATTCATTTTCAGGTGAATGGGCTAATGCTGCAACGCAAGAATTTGACACGATCGGTGGAACAAGTAAACATGGTAAAATTTATGTAATGAACACACAGTCCGACCTGTTTATTGCAGTAGAGATCAATGATGGGACAAACAATGGAATAAGTGATTTTATTCAGATAATATTCGATAATGATAATGATGGGACTGCGGTGGTAGGGGATGATGCATTGATGTTAAGAGATCTATTCTATGATATGTATATTTCATCAGCATCGGGTTTTACATACGACCCCATAAAACATGGTTCGGGAGCAGCATCATTCGGAACAAGTTGGACTTTTGAGATAAGTCATCCATTAAGCTCAGGTGAGATCGGATACGACTTTCAACTATCGATTGGATCGATTGTAGGGTTTACAATCAGATATTATGATGGTAGTGTGGGAGAAAGTCATTGGCCTGGAATCCAGGTTTTTGCTGGATCAAATACAGAGAATTATGGAGATATTGGTATCGATCCTCCAACAACAACTAATCCTGTCGGCGGCATCTATGCACCTAATGACAAACTCAACATTCTAACACCTTTCATCGCATTAGTCGGTCTTATCGGAGCTGTATCGACGATCTTTGCTATAAGAAGATGGCGTAAAGACTGAACATTTTTTTAATTTCTATAAAATTTTATGTTTTCATCGCATTTTTCCTATGGTTCCAAACCCTAATGGGTATGAGTCCCACCCGGCCCATCAAATTATTTAAGTGAATCTTTAAATCTAGAAGATATATATCAGATAGCATCATTAATGATAAAATAATGAATTCGTAATTTCCTCACATACAGAATCAGCAAGTTCTCGTTTAACACACTATATGTCAACTTGGCAAATTAGGGCGCTCGTTAAAAAAACTCAATATCATCTTTTGCTCTTACTAAGAATTATAATATAGATCTAAGATTGTTTTCAACCATTCGTCAAATAGTGTCTCCGCAAGTTTTTTGTAACCTTCTGTATTGAGATGAAGACCATCACTTGAATATTTGTCTAACAATCTATTAGTATTCGGTTCGGTAGTCGAACTAAACAAGTCTACAAACCAGAGCTTCATTCTATTTGCTTCATTTCTAATTTGCTCATTGAGTTCTATTCTTGGAGATATAAATTCATCGAATCCTAGAATTGATGGAATTGTGCATGCGACAGGTTCTATATTATTAATTTTTGTCTTCTCATACATTTTTTTTAAATTTTGAAAAATATAATTTGGTTTCTTATACCAGCCTATATCATTAGTACCACCAATAATAATCACATAATGAGGCTTTTGATTGATTACATCTCTGTCGATCCTCAGAAGCATATCATCTGTATGTTCTCCACTAACTCCTATGTTGATAAATTTAACTTTGAGATTTATTTTTTTAGATATTAGATAACTACTTACAATTTTTTCAAGAAATTCAGTATACGGTGTTATTTTAAATGGATTAATTCCATTAAAACCAATTTGAAGGCCAACAGTAAGACTATTTCCAAACGCAATAATTTTCATTATTTTGTTTTTGCTTTTCATCATGAATTTTATCAATAATAAAATAATAAATCCGAACCTGCAACCGCACGCGCTTATTTTTTCATTTATCAAAATTTCGTATCTGTAACTCGTTTCATGATCTGGATTTTATTTAAGATGCTTTGATAATGCTAGTGCACCAAATAAGATAGAATCTTCTCCAAATTTTGTAATTTCAATCTCTGGAATCCTATTAATATTAAATTGATTAATCAGCTTTCTTATTGGATTTAGAATTAAATTGCTATTCTTGATAGCAATTGTTCCCCCGACTGAAATCAGTTCTGGGTCATAAATGTTTGTTATAGTAGCAAATCCAATGGCGTTAAGCCGTCCAATTTCTTTGATTATTCCTAATGCCAATTTATCACCTTCATGAGCTGAATTAAATAGTTTTTCTGGAGATAACTCATTTAAGTTACCATCAGTAATTTTCAATAGATTACTTGATTTTAATTCATCAATGCTTCTCGACTTCATATGCAGTTTTACAAAGTTTAAGATATTTGATCCCCCACAATAAGCTTCCCAATGACCTTTTTTTCCACAACCGCATGTTAATTTGCCCTCGCTATCGATCACTATATGTCCTATTTCAGATGCATTCCCATCCTTTCCCTTTAGAAGGTGGTTATCAACAAACGCTCCACCACCAATGCCAGAACTCAATGTTACGTAAATTATGTTCGCTAATTCTTTTCCATGACCGAATTCTTTTTCTGCTATTACCCCGGCAATACAATCGTTTGCTAAAAAAATTGGGATTTTCAATTGACTTTTTAAAGGATTAACAATTGGAACGAAATCAAATCCTATATTAGGAGGGTTAACTAGGGCTCTTTTGTCCATATCTAATGGACCAGCTGAACCAATTCCAACGCATTGTATTTTATCTATGTCTCCTAGTGATTTAATCATTCGAATAATCTGAAAGCTTATGCCCAAAGGACCACTGGATTTATCAGTTCTCTCTTTCAATCGGGAGTTAATGTTACCTTCTTCGTCTCCTAGAGCAACTCGTACATTAGTAGCTCCTAAATCAACGCCTATAATGAATTTCATATTCATCCTTTCAATACTTCTCTTGATTAATAAGAATCACTAGATCAGAGCTCGTTTGTTTAATTAAGTTATTATAAATCCATTAGTAATGCATAATATTTAAGGCGTAAAAATACATGATAGATGGCAATGCAAATAATAAAAAATTGGAACTAAAATGATGGTGAGAAAAAAAGCAAATTGTGCTTGATATATTGGGGGACTATAATGAAGCAGCTATCACACAATGGCGTTCTTTTACCAAAATATGAATTTAAAAGATTTAAGGCCGAATTTCGAGGAAAAATTGTTAGACTAACTCCTGAACAAGAGGAAATGGCTGTAGCATGGTCTAGAAAGATAGGAACACCCTATATAGATGATTTTACTTTTAGAAAGAATTTTTTTGGAGATTTTTCAAAATCTTTAGATATAAAAGAAAAAATCGGCTATGAAGATTTTGATTTCTCCGAGATCATCGATTGGATAGAGAGTGAAAGATTAAAGAAAGAAATTATGAGTGGGGAAGAGAAAAAAAAACTTGCAGAAAAAAGAAAGATGGTAAGAGAAACAAATAAGGAGAAATATGGATTTGCCATCGTAGATGGTGAAAGAGTTGAGGTGGGGGCATATGCTGCTGAGCCAGCAGGAATTTTTATGGGCAGGGGAAAACATCCACTCAGAGGAAAGTGGAAACGATCTATTAAACACAATGAAATTACTTTAAATCTATCACCTGATTCCCCAGTTCCTAAAGGTAAATGGAAAGAGATAGTCTGGCAACCTGATTCAATGTGGATAGCAAAATGGGACGATCCTCTTAGAGGAAAGGAAAAATACATATGGTTGGCTGAGACCTCACCCCTCAAGCAAAAACGCGAGAGATACAAATACGATCGATCGAAAAAATTAGAAGGAAAAATTGAAAAAATACGCTCACATATTGAAAAAAATTTGATCAGCTGCAATATTAAGAGGAGAAAGATCGCTACTGTATGTTATCTTATCGATACTCTAAAATTAAGAGTAGGAGATGAGAAGGATAAAGATGAGGCAGATACAGTGGGAGCTACGACACTAAGACCTGAGCATATCAACTTCCTCGATCAAAATACTATCCTATTTGATTTTTTAGGAAAGGACAGTATTCCATTCAGAGAGAGCATTAAGGTTTTGCCTCAAGTCTATAACAATATGAGAGAGTTTGCAGAATCTTCCAGTTCAGCCATATTCAACGGAGTTCGATCTGATAGCGTCAGTGCTTTTCTGTCAGAGGTTGCTCAAGGAGTCTCTCCAAAGGTTTTTAGAACCTACTATGCTACAAAGACTGTAAAAGAATTTCTCAAAAATACAAAAGTAACTAAGAAAACAGAGTCTTGGAAGAAAAAAGAATTTCTGACTATGGCAAATCTCGAAGCTGCCATCCTTCTTAATCATAAGAAAGCTATTCCAAAAAATTATAAAAAAACATTAGAGAAAAGAAGAGCTCGTCTCAAGGAGCTAAAAACCAAAAAGATGACACCAAAACGCATTGAAAATATTCAGAAACTTCGTTCTCGAATCAGAATAATGACTGGGACAAAGGGTCATAATCTCAATACTTCACTTAAGTCATATATAGACCCTAGGGTCATCTACCGATGGGGCAAAAGGGTAGATTATAATTGGCGAGATTATTATTCAAAATCTCTAGAAAGAAAATTCGAATGGATTGAAAAATCACGAGCCTGATAGTTTAGATTTACTTTAGGCTCAATTAGATAGTTCTAATCGCTTATTTAGAAAAATTCTTTTTCAATCCTAGATATGTCTTCATAATTTTTTACCAAACGGTACTCTTCCAAGGGTGAAGCGTTAAGAGATGTAAAACTTTTTCCCCATTTGAAAATTGAAAGAATTTGAGAAGCTTGAGATATAAAATCCGTAATAAAAAGCGCAGAGTATAAGGCCTCAGCAGAGCTCAATTTACCTAGCTTTCCATAATTGATAGGATTTGCTGCTAAAAGCAATGGCAATCTTCGATTTTGTCCTCTTGACAACTTTTTATAAAATAATAATGTGCTTTTCTCCCAAGAGCAATCAACTATTACTATACCGTATTTTTGTATTGTGGCCCTATCTGAATTTGACAGTATTTTTTTTGCGAATGGATTTAATATAATCATCTTTCTTTTAATTTGTGATGCTCTGTATAATGGTTTAACTAATTTAAATTTTACAAGCTTGGATGAAGTGCATTTTTTCGGGTCGTCCTGTCGCAATAGGTACACGTAAATTCTAGCTTCAGTGTTTTGATCTAACATATTTTCAGACATTTATGGCTCATCGGATCATTCATTACTTTCGGAATCTGTTCGATTAAATCTGTTGGCACTATATGTAAGCCTTTTTCCTCTACCACAAAATCTCCTGCTGCACCATTAATAAATGCTCCAGCAACTGCAGAATCAAAAGTATCATTGCCTTGAGCAAGTAAGCATCCTACAATACCTGAGAGAACATCTCCCGTTCCGCCCACAGTCATTCCAGGATTTCCAGTACGGTTCAATCTTACTTTATTTCCATCAGAGATAATATCGATATTCGATTTTAGAAATATAATTGAATTTGCTCTTTTTGCGGCGTTCTTTACTTCTTTTGATCTTGATTCTAGATTCTCGGATGGTTTTGAGCCGGTAATAGTCTCAAATTCACCAGAGTGTGGTGTTAGAACGGCTGGAAAATTAATTTTAAGATTTTCCATTCCAATTATCTTTATCGCATCTGCATCAATGAGAGTGGGTTTATTTAGACGATTTAAAGTTTTAAATAGTTTTGATACTGCTTCTACAGTATCCTTATGCAAATTCAATCCAGGACCTAATAATATAGCATCAGTTCTTTCTAACAAAGCTTTAAGTTGGACAAGGTTATCAGTCGCAAGATGGTCGCCCTTTAATTTATAAGTTATTAAATTTGGGGATATAGCAGAGATAGAATAGGCTGTCTTTTCAGGAGATGCTATACATACCAAATCTAAACCAGTCCTAAGGGCCGCAAGGCCTGCCATAGCAGAAGCGCCAACATAAGTCTCACTTCCTCCTATTATCAACAATCTTCCAAAATCTCCTTTATGAGATTCCAAAGGCCTCGCTTTTTCGATTATTTTAACATCACCTGGACCAGTAAAAATTTCTGCTTCCTTTGGTATTCCTATGCTTTTGATTTTAATTTCTCCAATATTTTTTTTGGCTTTATTTAATCCTCTTTTAACACCATGAAAAGTAATAGTCAAGTCAGAATTGACGTAATCTCCTAGAATTTTTCCAGTATCAGCATCTATCCCAGATGGAATATCAATGGATATTTTGAATCCATTTGAATCGTTTATACATTTTACTCCGCCTAGTAAAGGTTGACGTAAGTTTCCCTTTGCTCCAACGCCTAAAAGAGCATCGACGATTACATCTGCTTTTACCGGAATGAGCAAAGATGAATCTTGAAAAATTTTTCTTTTAATACTCATAGACATCGATTTCAAGGACTTCCAATTTAAAAATGTGGATTTGTCTTTGATATCGAACTCTTTACCAATTAGATTAAATGTAACATCATAATTCATAGAAGCGAGGTGTCTTGCAACAACCATTCCGTCTCCACCGTTGCGACCTGTGCCACCAAAAATCATTATTTTCGAATTAGGTTTGAACCGAGACTCAATTTCGTCAGCAACTGCCCTGCCGGCATTCTCCATCAATAATTGAGGCGATATTCCCAGATATTCTGAATTCAACTCTAACCTTGCCATCTCTAAAGAAGAAAGGGAATCTCTATTCATGATAATTTTTCCTTTATGAATTTTTAATTAGCTTAAAATAATTTTATCAAAATAAATCCTAAAGAGAGTAATAGAGTCAAATTAAATTGGTTAGAAATATTTTTTAAGAATCCTATCTCCAAGCTTTGTTGCTATCCAGTTCTTTGAATTATAATCATATTCTAAGGCTTTAAGCCCTTCTAATTCGTTCAATTTTAGACTTAATTCAAGCATAACTTTACTTCTTTTTGATCCTAAGCTTCCCAATTGATGTATATGATCAATAATTTTCCTTGTAGACTTAACAGATTTACAAAATTTTATAACTTCTATTAAAATTTCATCATTTCGTAATTTGATGAGTAACTTATTTTCTTTATCTATCATTTAGAAATCCCAAATCAATTTGATCATAAACATCCAGAGGTTTTATATAATTTTGTTTAAAATTAAAAAATTTTTTTAGACTATCAAGATTTATTTTTTTCAGCAGAAATTCTAAGGCATTCGGTTCCAGGAAGTTTTTTACCCATCATGTATTCGAGAAAAGCCCCACCAGCAATGCTAGTATAAGTAAATTCATCCACAAGATTAAATGTTTTTAGTGCCTCGACTGTGTGACCACCGGAAGCAATAGATAGAGCATTAGATTTAGCTATCTCATTAAAAACTTCAAATGTCCCTTTTGAAAAGTTTTCTTCCTCATATACTCCAAGCGGACCTATTACAAAAATTGTTTTTGCTTTTTTAATATATTTAATATAATTCATTATTGTTTTCGAACCAATATCATAAATAGGATATTCCGAAGGAAGCTCAGAAACATCTTGCTCCTTCCTATTTCCATTTTTTGATTTAACAGCTACATCGATCGGTAACTTGATTTTTTCTGAATTTTGATCTAAAACCTTTGCCATTCTTTTACTATGCTCTAAGAGCCATTTCTTTTCTAAGATTTCTAGATTTGTTTTTCCTATATCTATTCCACTTGCATAAAGTAAGAGATTTCCGGCGAGTCCTCCACTTAAAATCAGATCTACTTCCTTGGTAATGAGAAAATCGATGAAATCCGATCCTTTCTCTACTTTTGAACCTCCTAAGAGGCATAAAAATGGTTTTTTTACACTTTTAGTAATTTTATCTATTATACTAAGTTCTGTTTCCATAGCTCTTCCAGCTACACATGGAAGTAATTCAGTAAAACCTATTACCGAAGCATGACTTCTGTGTGATACCGAGAACGCATCCAAGACAAAAATATCTGCTAACTCAGTTAGATTTCTTATTAACTCGCTTTTACCATGTTCTTTAAAATTTTTATTTAAGGTCTCATCTGGATGAAATCTAATATTTTCAAGAATTATAATTTCACCCGTTTTTAGATCTCTTATTTCCTGGAATGCATTATCACCAATTACTTCTTTGACATATTTTACAGGTCTACTTAAAATCCTCTCAAGAATTTCGCTGTGGTCTTTCAAGGGTATAAAATCAAGATCTCCCTTCCTCCCCTGATGAGCTAATACTACGATTTTTGCGCCTTTATCGGATAACTCTCTTATGGTTTTAGCGTGTAGTTTTATTCTGATATCGCTCTTCACCTTTCCAGTTTTCATATCAATTGGCGAATTCATATCTGCCCTTACAAGGAAAGTCTTCCCAATTATATCCACGTCTTCTAAGGTCAAATATTGTTGGCGCATATATACCCCTTAACAAATTTGAGGTTTTAATATAGATTTACAATTATTCAAATGGTGTGAGAGTTTTACTCGAATATATAGAAAATATCGTAAACATTATACAATAAACCATAACTTGTAGTTTATCTTATAAATTATGAGAGGAGAATTAAAGCGCATCCTATTCTTATCTAATATCCAAAGCTTCTAAAATAATTCAGCTCTTGTCATAATTTTTTGAGAAAAAAAATCAATTAATATGCTTCCTCTATTGAAATAATTATAAGCTACATTTCTTTAACTTTATGTACAACTGCTAGGGCAAGTCTCATTCTGAAACATTATCATCACTTCTTAATCATTTGATTTTTATTGAGTGATATATAACTCCATTATTATTAACCAAAAGCTATATGATAAAATTATATTGTTGGAGGATTGAATTCCCCATTTTTTGGGAATTCATGACTGCAATTTGGGCATTTAATCAATCCACAATTACCTAAAGAGGCAGAAGGACATCCCGAACATGCAAAAGCTCGTGAGTAACTAATATCGAATTGAGAACCACATTTTGGACAAGTTATTATATTTTTCAAGCCAAAATTTTACCTCATTAATAATAAATATCACTCAATACGAGTTTTTGTTGGGATATAAATAAATTTTTTTAAATCACAACTGTTGTGCTTTGCTTAAAGATTTAAAAAAAAATTATAATTTTATTTGATGACAGGAAAGCAGATTATTTAATTCACTGTAATTCCTCCAACAAAGGATGTATAAACATGCGATTAAATAGACTGGAAAAAAAGATTGTTAATCATATACAAGAAATAAGTAAGTGTAACCAACGAGGAGGGAGAATGCTCTCTATTGTTGATCTGATTAATGCTAACACTTTGGATAAAAAGATGGCAGCATATTTTCTTGCTACAATCTCAAAAGGAATTTCATTTTTTGTTGGATCAAAACCTGGTGGAAGTGGAAAAACTACAATCATGGGAGCTTTGTTGAATTTTATTCCTGATGTCGATATCATTCCCGTAGAAAGTAAAAGTACAATAGATGAGGCATTTCAAAGCAGAGTGAGAAAATGTTATCTGGCACATGAGATTGGTTATGGAAGTTATTATGCCTATATTTCTGGAGAAAATACAGAGAATTTCTTAGAACTTTCAAATAACCATATCATTGTAAGCAATCTGCATGCTGATAATATCGATGATATTCTAGACCATGAAGGAATAAATAATGCTAATCTAAAAAATATCAATTTATTGATATTCGTTAATATGATCATTAACAGATCCCTAAGTAGGCGAATAGACTCCATTTATGAAAATCAAGGTGGTTCGAATATGAAAATAGCTTTTAAGAAAATATTTGAATGGGACAATAAGAGTGATCTTTTTAAAATGATTAACAAGTCAAAATTAATTAATGAAAAGGAAATCAGTAAAGCTGAGAAAATTATTGATCAAATGATTAAAATTGGATTAAAGACTATAAGAGAAATTAGAACTTTCGTCCTTGAAAGATTCATTCATTAATTCTTACAAAATTAAATAAACTTTTGGGTTATCTTTTAGGAAAAAAATTAAGGGGAAACCCTTTAATTGAATATCTCTTGAAAGGATATCCATATGGAGGTAAAAAGAAATGAGTTGTGCTCCTTATGTTGCAACGTCTCCAGAAGTAGTAAATAGAATGTTAGAATTAGCGGAAGTTATCTCAAATGATTTGGTTTATGATTTAGGTAGTGGCGATGGCCGTATTTTAATAGCTGCTGTAAAAGATTACAAGGCTAAATACAGCATAGGATATGAAATAAATCCTAATTTGTTCAAAGTTGCGATTGAAAACGTTAGAAAAATGAACCTCCATAATAGAATTGAATTATTTAATGAGGACCTTTTCAAAGCTGATTTATCTAAAGCCACTGTTATAACCTTATATTTAACTAGTTGGGCAAATGAAAAATTGAGACCAAAACTTGAAAAAGAAATAGTACCAGGTACTCGAATTGTGAGTCACGATTTTTCAATTCATGAATGGCAGCCAAAAATCGAGGATAAGTTTCATGGCCATACTATATATGTTTATGATTGGCCTCAATAATGCCGAAATTAAAATTGTTCAATATCTTTAATTTTAGAAAACCAATACATATAATCGCAATAATTAGTGTGCGCCCTTAATATTTTAAATCTAAATCAACGATTCATATTTTTAATTTAGGTCGTGAGTTTATGGACACATATCAATCTAGATTTAATAAAGTAATTAAAAATATGGAAAAGAAGAGTGTGGACTTTTTATTTCTTTTTCCATCAGCCAATATGTATTATTTAACAGGTTTTTGGCCACAACCTGAAGATAGAGCTATATTTTCGATATTATCAAATAAAGGAGATTCGTTCTTTATAGCTCCAGAAATGTATGAAGGACAGATATTAAAACATACATGGATTAAAGATGTAAAAATTTGGAAAACGAAAGTAGATTTTGAAAGAGTATTTGATGAGTTAGTTAAAGAATTTAAAATGCATAAAGCAAATATTGCTATTGAAGATAGAACGTGGGCAGATTTCATAATTAGAATTCAAAATAAAATTCCTAATTCCAAGATATCACTGGCTTCTAACCTAATTAAGGATTTAAGAATTCGAAAGACTACAGAAGAAATAATGTTCATGAAAAAGGCTGGTACTCTTGCAGAGGAGATTATAAAGAAGATAACTGAAAATTTAGATATTGGAATCAGTGAGCTCGAAATTTCTGGATTAATAGAGTACGAGGCACGAAAAAAAGGTTCTAAAAGAATGGCCTTCGATACCATTACAAGTTTTGGTCAGAATAGCGCAAATCCCCATAATGAGCCAAGTGAAAAAAAATTACGGCAGGGGGACATTGTAATGATCGACTTTGGACCCAGATGTAATGGCTATTGTTCTGATATCACAAGAACTATATTCAAAGGTAAACCTACAAAAAAAGCAGAGAGTATATTTAAAATAGTTGCAGAGGCACATGATAGAGCAGCATCAGCCATTAAGCCGGGTATTAAAGCATCTGAATTGGATAAGCTAGCAAGAGGAGCTATAAGAAAATATGGACTTGATAAATTTTTCATTCATGGAACCGGGCATGGCTTAGGTTTAGATATTCATGAGGAACCTTATATAAAAAAAGATAGCTCGATAAAATTGGATGAAGGTATGACTTTTACTATCGAACCGGGAATATATCTACCTAATGAATTTGGTATAAGAATAGAAAGCAGTTATCTAGTAATTGATGATGGATATGATTCTTTAACTTCTAATCCAAGAGATTTTATATTTGTTTAGTTAATTTATAGAAACTAGAATCATAATGTTAATATAACATTGTTATGTTTTAACTAAATTTAGAGATGATTATTATGAAAACTGATGAAAATCTAAAGGCCGCATTTGCAGGTGAATCTCAAGCAAATAGGAAATATATTGCATTTTCAAGGAAAGCCGAAAAAGAAGGTTATCTACAAGTAGCTAAATTATTTAGGGCAGCAGCAGAAGCTGAAACGGTTCATGCGCTCAATCATTTTAGGGTAATTGGTGAAATAAGTGCAACTAGTGATAATCTTAAAGCAGCTAAAAAAGGCGAAGTATATGAGAATACAATTATGTATCCTGATTTTATCAAAGATGCCGAATCTGAGAGTAGAAAAAAGGCAATAATTACCTTCACTTATGCTAATAAGGTTGAAAAGGTGCATTCACAACTCTATCAAAAAGCCATAGAAGCCGTTCAAACTGGAAAGGATTTGGAGAAAACAGATTACTTCGTCTGTCAAACATGTGGATATACAGTCGGAAAAGATGCGCCAGAAGTATGCCCTGTCTGTGGTGCATTACAAACCCAATTCAAGAAGACAAATTAAAAAGAGTGCGCTCAAAATCGTACCCCTTGCATAAATCAAAGAAAAGTTCTTAGTTGTTTTAGATTGTTAATTATAATATCAGGTTTGATACTAGTATCCACATCCCATTTTCTTCTTTGAATTAAAATATTTTTCATTCCTGCTCTCAATGCTCCCTTCATATCAGTATATAGTTTATCACCAACGAAGATGCATTCATCAAGGGAACAACCGAGAGATTTTGCCATCTTAAAGTAAGGTTCTGGATCTGGTTTTGTGTACTCAGTATCCTCTCCTGCGATTATAATTGAATCAAAAATATTACAAAATGTTAGCTTATCTATTCTAGATTTTTTAATTCCTGATGTTCCATCAGTATCAGTGATCAACCCAAGAAAATAGCCCTTGTCTTTTAAGTATTTTAAAACTGTAATTGTATCTTCATAAGGATTTACCGAATTCATATAAGAGTCCCAGTAAATTTTAGTCAATTTTTTTCTAAATTTAGAATCAAGATCTAATGAAATTGCCAATTGATCGACCACTATTTGCCACCAGTTATTCCGATCATACTTCAATAGCATATTCATCGAATCATCAATAGTTCTAATTTTGACTTGTATTTTCTCCAAACTGATTTCAATTTTATTCTTTATTAGAATTTTTTTTAGTTCTCTAGCCACAGAATTATGAGCAGCGTAAAGCCCACTTGTAGCATCAATTAAAGTTTCATCAAGATCAAATATTACCGCTCTTACGAAAGAAAGATTCAATTTTTTGGCTTTCTCCATAAAATCTGATAGAGTAATGATTAATTCAAAGAATTTGAGTAAAAATGAAAAATCGATATAAGAATTTACATTCTAATCTTAAGTGGGCGGAGGCGGATTTGAACCACCGATCCCTCGGGTGTAAGCCGAGGATTCTAACCAAACTAAACTATCCGCCCTAAAAATCACATTTAACATCTAACTTTAAAACCTTCTCAAATATCTCATTTAGGGAGTGCTTTTTAGATCAATTCATTTTTAGGAGCTCTAAATTTCAGATGTGATCTCAAGAAAATTTTTCAATATTTTTGCTGTAGCGCCCCATATCACCCATTTTCCATAATCATAATAATATACCGGGTAAGGAGAGTCTTTTACGGTCCAGATCTCAGCTCTGGGAGTTGTTTTCATCAAGTCGAATAATGGAATGGATATCAACTCATCTATTTCCTCTCGATTTATTTTTAATTCTTTGTATGAATTTAATACCCCCACAAAGGGCGAAATCAAATATCCTGTGGATGTTGCCATATCATCCAATCTTCCAAGAACTTTGATACAGTTTTGCTTGATTCCAAGTTCCTCGCATGTCTCACGAATAGCAGTCATTTTTAGATCCTTATCACTATCTTCGAAAATTCCTCCTGGAAATGATATTTGGCCAGCATGTCGCTTTAAAGTTTTTAGCCTCTTTGTAAAGAATATAGAATACTCTTTTTCTTTTTCATACAATGGGATTAGAACAGCAGCATGAGTTAGTTCATTATTAATTATATTTTTTACCTTTTTCTTTCCAAGAATTTTGCTTATCTTATTTTCTAGTTCGTTCATTTCTTTACTTTTACCTGAAAGTTAATTTCGGCATTTTTAAAATTACTTAATGGTATGAATGAAATTGGTCTATATGGAGGTTCTCCCTTTATTTTTTTTACAAGGTCATATGCATCCTTTACAGATTTTGTATCTCCTTTGAGTAGGAAATGATAAGCTCCCTCAGCACCATTTACGCCTCCCCCTCCAATAATTGTAGCCTCAACACCTGTTAAAATTCTAAATGCTTCAATTTCTGTCACTATGTTTCCCATAATAGGCATTATTCCAAAATTCATTCCAATCCATTGTTCGACTCTTCCCTTACCGATTTCATTCGCAAATTTTTCAATCGGAGTAGGTATAAGTTTCTCCAACCCAACAGGGATTATAAGTTCTACGCCCCGTGCCATGGCCGGACCTATACCCATTCCTATAGTCCCGCCAAAAGGATCATGCAAATAAATTCCAGCAATACCATTTGGATCCAATGCATTAGCTCCTTTAATTATTACATCTCCTTTTTTAAGTAATGAGAAGGGGTTTTTAGTTTTGTCACTACCAGGAATTGGTCCTTTGAAAACAGATACGTCTAGTTTTAAATCTTCTCTCATCTTTCCTTTATCGAGAATGATATCTTGCGATTGATCTTTTGGGGGAATTGCAGTTATTGCTTCTGGAATTATTACCGCTCGAGAAAATCTGGATTTTTCTAATCTTCTACCAAGAATTTCTTCAGCAACATAACTATTTGTGGTGCCTTTAATTATTATAATCATCCCTGATTTTAATGCATGCTTAACTTGCTTCATTGAGGCAACCGCTTTTCCTATAAGTCGCTTTGATTCTGAAGGCGTAAGAAATACTACCGATTTCATTATTGATCACTCAACACAAGTTAAAATTATTATGATATAATATAAAAGAAAATATTTTGAAAATTATTTCTTTCTTCTTTTGAAGAAAAATGTTGCAAGAATTATTACGATTATAATTATTACTCCCACTAGTGTTAGATAGCCTATAGGTAATTTTGAAATGAATAGTCCCTCTTGAGATTCCTCTGGAGTTGTAGTTGGAGAAGGCTCTGGTTTTGTTGTAGGTTTGGGTGTGGGTTTTTGAGTTGGTTCAGGGTCGGGAGTGGGTGAAGGAGTAGGAGTTGAGTTTTGTCTAGGATTTGATGGTGATTCTGAATTAGATTTTTCTTCAAAAGTAGTCGAAAATTGAAGTTTTGCCCAAGTAGACGGTTTATGATAGTGCGCCCCATCGGGGAATGATATATATCTTGGCCTTGTCGTCTCACTCCTTTCTAAAGCACGAGCTCGTTCTACGCTTGGATCCACAGCTGTAGCACTAAATCCAATTACTGGCTCATTACCTATGATATTTCTTGGAATGGCAAACTCGTATATTAGGTGTTGATTTTTTGAATACGGGTTTTTGTCTACATTATTTGTTGAGGCACCTTCTATTCCTTCTGGATTATTTGTTGGTATGATCCATTCTGACCCGTTTCCTTGTTGAACTGAAATCCCAGTATTATTATCATTCCATTCTATCGATATAATGTAGTCGTCGGTTTTGGGTGAGTTAGATCCATCATTATCAATATCGAGTCTAATTCTACCAGAATCGCCGTCTTCTAATGTTACATCTGGAGTATAATCAATCAATACATAGAGAAATTCTTCTGTATCTTTGATTAGGAAATATCCAAATATATAGTGAGTAAATCCAAATTTTATTGGAAATTCAATAGCGTCTTTCCACTCATCGGAGGTAGTCCATTTACCATCTATTGTAACTTCATTAACAGATGGGGGACTTAAAATGGCAATAGCTCCAATACTTGAGTTGACAGATATTATTGATATCAAGAATAAAATAAGAAATATTATCCTAATTTTTTTCGAAAGCATGTTGACTCAACTTCCATCAGATCTAAACTTTAAAAGACCTATCATAAGTTGGGTTGAACTATAAAAATATTCTGAAAAAATATTGATTTGAGAATGATTTATTTCTATAAAAAAAGATGGAGCTAGATTTTATTGCGTAATCGAATTTAATTTTATTAAAATGTTGCA
>Ga0111204_136_pt1 | contig 15099 bp, 9 predicted proteins | sample DeeMarSWOR136_30_FD_80378 | JGI IMG/M metagenome (GOLD analysis project Ga0111204, IMG submission 80378) | Crenarchaeota group archaeon SMTZ-80
TAAAAACCTTCCAAAGAACGCACCTAAAGGAATTAAATTCACTGAAGAGGAAGTCGAGGCTATTCTAGGTAATAACGCCGTAAAACTTCTGGGAATTTCAGAAAGGTGACAGATTAATATATTTTCATTTTAATCTTTTATAATTTAAAATTTTATTCAACCATTTTTAAATCTATTCCATGACTTTCCGGTATATAGAATATTACAAGTGGAATTATCGGAAACATAAAACATGTCAAAATAAGTGCCATTGTCTTGATTCCCAGCAATGGAAACAAAGGAGCTGTTGCAATACCCAAAACTAATCCTATTATTCTCATTAATAAAACTAATTTATCCAGCAGGTGTTAAGTTTTTTTGACATAAATGAATTAAAATCATTAACTTAAGATAACATTAATATTTTCCCTTATTGTTGTAAAACTAACGAATTAAAAAAATATAGATTTAATATTATCTGGTGATCACTGTAAAACCAATTAACAAATTTAAAACTTATAAGTTTGATGCAGCACCTTTTTTCTTTTTTATTGATATTTTCCCTCCGGACTATTCTAACGTAAATAAACCAAATTTGGCTAATCTAATCAATTCTATTGGAACAAACCCGATTATGCCTTTACCAATGAGAGTTGATCGAGTATTCAATGGAGAAAGATCAGTTTTAATAAGACCTAAAGAACCAGTTTCATTCCCTATAACTGAAGATCTAACTGCAATAATTGATCCACTTCAATTTCTTAAATTTGGATTTGAGAAATTGATATATTATACTGAAGTGCGTTCTCGTGAAAAATTCTTTTTATCTCTTTCCCTGGAACGAGTATCAAAATGGTGGCAATTTACTAAATATCTTTACGCCAGTCTTTCCACTTTAGAAGATGACTTCTCTGCGTTTTTAAGAGCTTATATGCACACCATAATTAGGGCAAAAATAATAGGAGGTGATCTAATTGAAGCTGCAAATGATTACTGCCAGATATTATCAGATCTTTGTAGAAAACGATTAGAACAGAACTCTATCATCACTCAAGTAGAAGGAAAACAAGAAAATGTGAAAATGTATAGAGAAAAAGAGGCCACATATTATAGAAAGTTTAAGAAATCAAAAGAAGTGGAATATCACCCTGAGCTAATAGATATTGAAATTTGTGATCTCTCTAAAATAGGTTTTAGTTTGGAAAATAATGATCGAACCAGTATAATAAAAACACTAAAGAATAGTATAATAAAATACATCCCACTTCTATTTTATGATGATTTACTTGAGTGTATGCTTCAAAATAAAAAAAGACTTGAAAATGGTGGCAATGATCTAATAGATCCTTCTTTTCTTTTAGAGAGTGGTGTTATAATTACAAAAAATGCAGAAGATCTTGAGACCATCAATATGGAGAATTATTCGTGGTGGAATAATTTTGATAATATTAAGTTTGAGGCATTTTTAGAATCTATTAAAAAAATTCAAGGGGACTATATAAGATCTTTAGTGCCCGAAGAATACAAATCATGGAAAAGAAGAATCTGATCTACTAAATAATAATTTAGCTTCTATAATTAAAAATTAGCTTTATTGTTTAAATATATTTAACTCATTAATAAACAATCTTAAAATACAAAATTGCTTATTTATGTTTTAAGAATGGATGAGAAGCTTATAACAATTTTGTAAATGTTGTACAAGAACGAAAGACCAGCAATTTTAATGTTTCAAGATGGTCGTTATTTTAAAGGCATAGGATTCGGAGCGTCAAAACAGGTTACTGGAGAACTTGTTTTTAATACAATGACAGGAGCAGGATATAACGAAACTTTAACAGATCCCTCTTATCAAGGGCAAATAGTAACCATGACTCACCCCCTAGTAGGAAATTATGGAGTTCCTCCCTGGGAGAAAGATAAGTACGGTATTTTTAGACATTTTGAATCAGATTCCATAAAAGTTACTGGATTTATAGTTAATGAATGCTGTAAACAACCTAGTCATTATAAGAGTGTAAAAACATTAGATGATTTCCTTCGTGATGAAGATGTACCTGGAATTGAGTGGGTAGATACTAGAGCAATAACAAAAATTCTAAGAGAGGAGGGAGTTCAAGTAGGTTTACTCTCTGTATTTAACCCGGGTGAAGAACCTAATATTGAACAATTAAAAGAAGATGTTAAAAGAGCGGAAGATCCAAATTTAAGACATTTAGTTAGTGAAGTATCGACAAACAGTATTCAAACCTATTCCCCACCAAATCCAAAAGGAAGAGTGGTGGTGTTAGATTGCGGTGTAAAACTTAATATATTAAGAAATTTCTTGGCTAGAAAACTCGAAATTATTTTAGTACCATATAATTATGATTATGAGAAAATAATGAGCTATAATCCCAATGGTGTATTTATTTCAAATGGTCCTGGAGATCCTGATATGTGTATAAATGCGATTGAAGTTTGTAAACAATTAATTCATAACAATATCCCAACTTTTGGTATTTGTTTAGGTAATCAAATTTTGGGAATAGCAGCTGGTGGATACAAATATAAATTGAAATATGGACATAGAGGAGGCAATAAGACTGTAATAAATGTTAATACGAATCGATGCTATATTACCTCACAAAATCATGGTTTTTGCGTAAAAGACTTTGAAAAGAATGGGTTTAAAGAATATCTAAAAAATATAGATGATGAAACCAATGAAGGCCTATTACATGAAAGTAAACCAATTTTTGCAGTCCAGTTTCACCCCGAAGCATGTCCAGGACCCTTAGATTCGTTATATTTATTTGATAAATTTATAGAGCTAATGGAGTTATAATAAAATGCCCTTAGATAAATCTATAAGAAAGGCATTAGTCTTAGGTTCTGGAGGGATCCGTATTGGTCAAGCAGGAGAATTTGATTATAGCGGATCTCAAGTTCTAAAAGCTTTAAAAGAAGAGGGAATTGAAACAGTCTTAATAAACCCTAATATAGCAACAATTCAAACTGATCCTCAGTTATCCGATCGTGTTTATTTATTACCTATAAATGTTAAATATGTAGAGGAAGTTATTAAAAAGGAGAAGCCTGATGGAATTTTATTATCTTTTGGAGGTCAAACAGCTTTAAATGTAGGTGTTGAGTTAAATGAAGCTGGAATAATAGAAGAATATAAACTAAAAGTGCTAGGAACTCCAATAGAAGCAATAGAAGCAACAGAAGACCGAGATCTATTCGTTAAAGCAATGGAACGGTCGAATGTTAAAGTATGTAAAAGTCAAGCAGTAAATTCATATCCAGAAGCATTGAAAGCGGTTAAAGAGATTGGATTTCCGTGTATGATACGAGTTGCCTATACATTAGGGGGGAGAGGATCCGGTATTGTCAACAATATGAAAGAATTTGAAAGAATGACCAAAAAAGGTTTAGCTCAATCAAGAATTAACCAGATTTTAATAGAGGAGAGTATTTGGGGCTGGAAAGAAATCGAGTATGAAGTTGTAAGAGATTCTGAGGATAATTGTTTTATTAACTGTAATATGGAGAATTTTGACCCAGTAGGACTCCACACGGGAGAATCACTTGTTGTTAGTCCTAGCCAAACACTCACTAATGAAGAATACCAAATGCTTCGATCTGCATCTATAAGAGTTATAAGGAATCTTGGAATCATAGGAGAATGTAATATTCAATATGGATTAGATCCGTCTTCAAAAGAATTTCGTGCAATAGAAGTAAATGCTCGACTTTCAAGATCATCAGCATTAGCATCTAAAGCAACAGGATATCCTTTAGCATATATAGCAGCAAAACTCGCTATAGGATATACATTACCTGAGCTAAAAAATAAAATTACTGGAATTACAACGGCTTGTTTCGAGCCAGCATTAGATTATTTAGTCCTTAAAATTCCAAGATGGGATCTTACAAAGTTTAAACGAGTCGATAGAACTATTGGAAGTCAAATGAAAAGTGTTGGAGAAGTGATGGCAATAGGAAGAACTTTCGAAGAAGTTCTACAGAAAGCCATTCGAATGCTAGATATAGGTATGAAGGGTTGTGTGGCAAATGATCTACAACCTATTGAAGATATCAACGAATTGAAGTATGCTCTAAGAAATCCCACAGATTTACGAGTTTTTAGAATTGCTGAAGCAATAAAGAGAGGAATCCCTTTAGATGAAATTTATAGATGTTCCCGAGTTGATAAATGGTTTTTATATAAAATGAAAAATATTATTGATATTGAAGGAAGTCTCGAGCATCTCGATTTATTAGAAACTTCAGATGCAGAAAAAGGTTACTGGTTAGAAAGAGCTAAGAGATTTGGATTCTCAGATGGACAGATTGGTAAGATAATGGGTGTTGATACAATTTTTATTAGGCAATTAAGAAAAAGGTTAGGAATTCGTCCATATGTTAAAAGAATTGACACATTAGCGGCCGAATGGCCAGCGGTGACTAATTATTTATACCTTACTTATAGCGCATCTGAGCATGACATAGATTTCGAAAAAGAAAATGGTTCAAATTTAAATAAAGTAATAGTATTAGGTTCAGGAACATATCGTATTGGCGCTTCAGTAGAGTTTGATTGGGGATCTGTTAATTGTTTATGGGGAATAAAGAAATTGGGAGTAGATCAAGCTATAATGATTAATTATAATCCAGAGACTGTTTCTACTGACTATGACGTTAGCGATAAACTCTATTTCGAGGAAATCTCAGGAGAAAGAGTGCTTGATATATGTGAACTCGAAAAAGCTATGGGAATTGTAGTATCTGCAGGAGGACAGATAGCAAATAATTTAGCAGCAAAGATTTCAAAATACTCAGAATTTTTCAGAAAAACTAATCTGAAAATACTTGGTACTCATGGAACAAGAATAGATATGGCAGAAGATAGAAGTAAATTCAGTGCTTTATTAGATCAACTAAATATAAAACAACCTGAATGGAATGCTTTAACCAATAAAGAAGAAGCTTTAAATTTTGCTAGAAAAGTTGGTTATCCAGTTTTAGTTAGACCTTCATATGTATTAAGTGGTGCGGCAATGAGAGTTTCTTATGATGAAGAAACACTCAGAGATACTCTTGATCTTGCTGCATCTGTTTCGAGTGAATATCCTGTAGTAATAACTAAGTTCTTTACTGATGCTAGAGAAATTGAATGTGATGGTATTTGCGATGGTGATAGTGTACTAATAGGAGCAGTTGTCGAGCATATAGAAAATGCTGGCATTCACAGTGGGGATGCAACGATGTCAATCGGTTTTTATACTATTTCAGACGATGTAATTAAGAAAATTGAGGATTATACCAAAAAAATTGCTGTTGCGTTAAAAATCCAAGGACCCTTTAATGTTCAATATATGGTTAAAAATGAGGAAGTTTATGTAATTGAGTGTAATTTACGTAGTTCAAGATCTATGCCCTATGTCTCTAAAACTCGAGGAATAAACTTGATGAGATTAGCAGCAGAAGTAATAATGGGTAATAAAATCCCAAAAAGACTTTTAAATCTCCCTTATGGAAATTATGTTGGAATTAAAGCTCCAATGTTCTCTTTTATGAGATTAGATAAGGCAGATTTCCGACTCGGGGTTGAAATGGCATCAACGGGTGAAATCGGGATTATTGGGGAGGATTTTCAGGATGCTTTAATAAAAGCGTTAGAGGCTACAGAAATGTATATTCCCATTGAAGGGGGAAATATTTTAATTTCTGTAGGGGGAGATGAATTAAAAAATCAAATGATTCCACTTGCTAAAAAATTGAAAAGTCTAGGCTTTAACATATTTGCTACAGAAGATACAGCTATTGCCTTAAAATCAAATGGCATTGAAGCAGTAAAATTATATAAAGTTCATGAATATGGAAAAGAACCCAACATAATGGCGTGCTTACAAGAAGGTCATATAGATATGGTAATTAATATTCCAATGCCTACGACTGTTGAAGAAAAATTTAGAATCATCATTGAAGATGAATATAAAATTCGAAGAATGGCTGTTGATTATAATATTCCTGTAATAATTAATTTGCAACTTGCGAAAGCTGTAATAGATGCGATTGAAAATGTCAGGATAAAGAAAGTCGAAATCAAATCTTTAAATGAGTATCATAAGACTTTAAAAGAAGTATATTGGTAAATAATTAATAAATAAAATAAAAAAAAAGTTATTTAAATTTCTTTCTATATCGTAAAAGCAGACCAATGACAGCAATCATTATTATCGGTAATATAACATAAAGATTCATACCAGGTATTTCTTCAGCTTGTGTTTCTATTTCTTTTGTGATTGTTACCTCGTCAAAGAATATCCGCCCCATTGAATTACTTACATAAAAACGTATTGTGTGCGATCCACTAGTTAATTTATCCCACTCTACTTCTTCAAAGGTACCAGTGAGTCCTGGGAAAGTAATATTAGTAACTCCGTTGTCAAGTGTATACCATCTTGTATCTATATCGGTACCAACTATAGTAATGCTGAAATCGGGTGCATCTGTTCCGTATGAATCTATCGAGTTTGGTTCATTAATGGTAATTAATAAATCTTCACCATCATCATATATGGGGAAATTATCCACACTTCCAGAAGCACCATCAATTAAATAAGGAGTATCTCCAATACCATCATCATCTGTATCAGTACCAATATAATCATCCCAAGCATTACCAATTATTCCATTATCCCATGTATTTAAGGTACCATTATCTTCTGCATTAACTAGGTTCCCAATAAATTCATTTTGGAATACTTTATTCTGGGTTGAGAATTCGTCCAAACCTACACCAAAGTGATCATGATTATAGATTTGATTGAACATAATACTGTTATTGAAGCATGGATAGAACATACTAACCATGAATATTCCATAATCATTATTTGATAAATAGTTATTATTTATTATCGTATCATATGTACCTTGTAATCCTATACCCACAAAGCTATTATCGCAGATATCATTTTGCTCAATTGTCATATTCCAACTGAAGCCCGTAACAATCCCGCCTAGATTATTCATCATTATATTGCCAAACGCGTAATTATCAAATGAAAATCCCAAAATTAATCCACTTTCACAATTTGAAATGTCATTATTCAAAATATTGCTATGATTACTATACATTAAGGATATTCCTTCTCCACCGGTTATTGAATTCGAAATAATGGTATTACTTATTGTATGATTATTACTATAATTCAGTGAAATACCAGCTGAAGGATTATCATAGCAACTAATGTTATCCAAAATAGAATTATTCACATTATTTAATTTCAATCCGTATTCAGCACCATTATTGATCGTACAGTTCTTTATTTTGAAAAATACACTAGAATTATGTATCTCAATTCCGTTAGTTATTCCTTCACCATCAATTACTATATCTTCGATTAAATAGGGATCACCCCACGTTCCTGATCCACTACACCAGTCATTTTCATCAGCAGTTTTACTCCAATTATATTCAGGGAGGGTATCATCAATATATATTGAGAATGGGGTGGGCAATTCACTCCAATAACAAGGATAGAAATAATTGTAGGTCAACCCATTGCTTGGATATCCTTTTAATTCATAGTCTGGACCACTTACCCATGCATCGTAGTTTTTACCAACATATCCGAAAGCCCATGGTCGGAGATCTTCAACAACGTATCTTTGTAGTTCTGCGTAAATCAATTTTCTTGCAGTTTGATCAGTTTCTTCGCTTCCTGTTAAGATTAAAGCTTCCAAATAAGGATCGTTGATTTGTGCGAGGTTATAAGTACTTGTATTTGACATTAAATAATTCACATAGTTGTTTGGATCATTATAATCAGGCATCCATCCGAGCCAGAATAAAGATAAATGATTATAACCCGGTTGACCATATAGATAATCCACGTATTGATCCCATTCTAAGCCGTTATCATTTACAGTAATACCAATGTTATCCAAGTTATTTTCTAGTAATGTAAAGAAATCTGTTCTTACTTGGTTACCTAAGTTATAAGTATAGTTGACTGTTAGGAAATTAGCTGACTGCCATTGTGAATCTAACCACGCCATGCTCCCATGACCCATGCTGACCATATATTCTCTTGCTTTCGTAAGGTTATAGATAGGAACATCAAATGAATCATTTGCATACATAATACCATTGGGAATTGGTGATTTTAGTCTAAGTGCTTCGTCTTCAAGTATGTTAGTGATTAGATAATCATAGTCAATGGCATAGGATATTGCGTTTCTCCAATTATTGTTATAAAGTCGGTTATTCATCCCAAGACATTGGATTATTGTACTGGAACCAGCCTCGAAGAGTGTAACATCTGGATCTGCTTCCATCTCGTCATAATATGATAGATGAGGTGCATCTAAAATGTCTACAACTCCATCTAGTAGGGCAATATTTCTGACATTTGAATCTTGAATAATAATATATGTTAAATTAGCAACTGCTCCTGGTCCTCTCCAGTAATTATCATTTCTTAAGAAACTTAGTTCTATATCAGGAACATAATAGTCAAATATCCATGGACCAGTTCCAGATACATTTGAAGATGTTACTCCCGCCATACCTGCTGCAATATAATCATCAGAAGGAGTTATCTCGGGATCCAAAATCATTGATGCAGTAAAGGTCAATAATGGCAACCAAATGCCACATGGCCTGTTTAACACAAATTTTACTAAATATTCATTAATAATTTCTGTCCGATTAAGAATAGGAGTACCGTCAGGCCATTTATATAAAGACTCAATGATAGATGTACCTAAAATTGTATCCATGGGTCCCTGTGCCCCGGTTAAATTTGTTAAGTATAACAATCTATCAAACGTGAATTTAACCGCTGTGGCATTAAATTTAGTACCAGAATGGAAATAAACATTTTGTCGAAGATTTACTGTGAAGTTATTACCACTCCACGAACCAAAATCAGTCGCAAGCCTAGGGATAAGAGCGAGTTCCGGATCACTCAAATTGTATGCATATAATCCTTCCCAAATTTGATAGGCATAGTCAAATGATGCACTATCCCACATATATTGGGGATCAGCATCAATAGGACCACTCCCAGTTCCAAAATTTATTTCATTAGGAGGAGGAGGAATAGGACCACCACTGATTTTAGATTGCTCAGAAACCTGAGTCTTCTCATCAGTTTGACGGTTATAATTGAAAAGTATATTGCTATATAAGATTAGAAATATTAAACTAGCTATTATAATTTTTTTTTTATTCATAAATTTTCACATTAGATTAGTGCTAATTTATAATATAGATCACTTTCCTTAATAAATTTTAAATGTATACTTTTCCTAATTAGTAAAAAAATTTGAAAGATAATTCTTATGATTTAATATGATTGAGGAGCAAAGTCTCGGTTCTTCTAACAATTTTTACATTTCTTCAAGTAAAACTCAAGACAAATTATTATAACAACTAATCTATCATTAATAGAAAGCTTGAAAAATCCTTAAAAATATAATACTATTTATTATAGCATCCGAAAAATGGGAAGAAAAGAAAAAATATACTAATAATTAGGTGTCAAATTAATTTATTATCGTGGGTATATTTTAATTCGGTTGAAAATCATCGGAACTCAATGGAAAGTTAAAGAAAAACTAAAAGGTCTAACGTCTAAACACTCAAATGAAGATTGGGAAATAACTTATGCTACACCTATCTATGGTGGATGGGATTTGATGGTAGAATGCAAATTTAGCAATTTGGATGATTTAGAAAAAATAATAACATTCTGTAGAACCGATAAGGAATTGTCTGAATGGATAGAAGCAACCACAACGCTAATTAGTATCAAGAAGAATTATCCCCCATAATTGAATTTATTCTATTTTATTACATTTTAATTTTGTAACACTCTTCATTACAACATAAAACTCTATTAATCATCAAATATTACAACTAAAATAATTTAAGATTTTTTTTTTCTTTTATTTAAAGGAATACATATCAATGAAAAATAATAAGACCAATACTATTCAACGGCGTATTGTAGAGTTTTCACCTGGAAAAGATCCTTTTGAAAAGGCTCGTCATAAAAATTCACGTAGGTGGATTTTTTCACATCTTCTCTTCAAATCGAATAAGTTTTTTGTTTTAACTGTATTATTTACAACAGTTTTGACATCTAACATAAATTCAATCATTTCTGTTCTTATCGGAAATCTTATAAACGATTTATTTTGGGGTAATAACTCTACATTGATATATTATGCATTAACTATCTTAGTACTGAGCATTTTTTCTCCAATTTTGAGAATGATAAGTTTTGCACTAAGAGAAATCATTGCTCACAGGATGGAAAGAGACTGTAGGAGAGAATTTTATTCTAATCTCTTGGGAAAGAGCCAATCTTTTCATGAGCAAATTCAAATTGGAGAACTTATGGCTTTAGCAACGAATGATGTTCGAATGCTTAATTTCCTTATTAGTCCGGGAATCTCCTTAATATTTGAATCATTCACAGCATTGGTAATCCCTCTAATTTATATAATACTTTTTTTCCCATTTCAACTAACATTAGCTCCGGTTGTGTTTGCTGTATTATTTTTAATCTCATTAAGATCCTATGTTAGAAAAATGGCTCCAATTTCATGGAGATTAAGAGGTTTTTTCGGAGGGATGAATGCAACTTTAAACGAAACATTAACAGGAATAGAGGTTGTTAAGGCTACTGTTCAAGAGGGTGGTGAATTAGAAAAGTACCTTTTAAACGCGAGTGGATATAGGGATGCTTTTATTGACCAAGGGAAAGTCCAGGCAAAATATATTCCTTTCTTAATATTAGCCCTAACTATAACTTTTGGACTAGCTCATGCAATTGCTCTAAATTTTATACTTGGTGATTTAATTTTCCCAATCGGTTCCATTATTGGTTATTTAGCGTTATTAAGACAATTACGCTTCCCAACTCAAATATCTCTGTTCGTTTTTGCAATGGTTCGAGTAGCAATTACAAGCGCTCAACGTTTAATTAATTTAATGAATCGAGAGACTGAAATTGATGAAAATGTTGAAGGAGTTACGAAACCGCTAGAGGGAAGCATCAAATTCGAGGATGTTTCATTTACTTATCCTGGAAGTGATAAACCAGTATTAAATAATATCAATTTAGAGGTGAAACCAGGTCAGACAGTAGCTATTGTAGGTACAACAGGTTCAGGAAAAACTACATTAACAAAATTGATATCTCGTTTGTATGATATTGATAAGGGTAAAATTTTAATTGATGATATTGACATCCGAGATTATACTTTAAAGTCATTAAGGAGTCAAATATCTTATATTGAACAAGATGTTTTTTTATTTTCTGACTCAATTTTAAACAATATTTCCTTTGGTAGAACATCTTCTATCGAAAAGATTATTCAAGTAGCAAAAGAGGCCCAAGCTCATGATTTTATTTCCCAATTATCTGAGGAGTATGATTCAGAAGTTGGGGAAAGGGGTGTTCAGTTGAGTGGAGGGGAAAGGCAAAGAATAGCAATCGCTCGAGCTTTTCTATCTGATCCAAGAATTCTAGTTTTGGATGATTCAACCTCTTCAATAGATTCAAATACCGAAGATAAAATACAAAGAGCAATTCGAAATATTCAAAAAGATAGAACAACCCTTCTTATAACTCATAGACTCTCACAAATAAGATGGGCAGACTTAATAATAGTCTTAAAAAGAGGAGAAATTTCAGCAATGGGAACTCATGATGACTTGTTATTGACCTCAGAAGAATACCAAAAGATATTCATTAAAAAGTTTGATGTAGACATAGATCAACTCATTAAACAAGAGGAGGATGCTTAAAAAATGTGGTATGGACTAGAAAGTGAAGAATATGATCGAATTTATAAGGATAGAGTCTTATTAAAACGGATCTTGCGATATTTTAGCCCTTATAAGCGCCCTATGGGATTTGTGGTGTTCCTTTTAACCATTGCTTCTCTCTCTGCGGCTCTCATTCCAATTTTGACGACTGAAGTCCTAATCAACATGGAAACTAATCGAAATGGAGTATACATTATTTTTGTGTTATCAATTACTTTTATCCTGAATATATTAGAATGGGTTTTTAATTATTTTAGACGTCGTAAAATTACTAAAATCATCGCAGAAGTAGTAATAGATTTAAGAAGGGATGCTACAACCGCCGTACTTAATCATGATTTATCTTTTTTCGATAGAAATCCAATTGGTAAGATAGTGAGTCGAATTAACACTGATTCCAGAGATGTTGGGCAAATAGTTGAGCTCTCTCTTGATTTAATATCTTCATTTTTTATTGTAGTTTTTTTATTGGTTGTCATGTTTTATATGGAAATAGTGTTATTTTTTGCTACATTGATTACATTTCCTTTATTTTTTATTGTAGCACTCTCTTATCGTAAAATTGCGAGAAGGAGAGCATTATTAGGACAACGAGCACTTGCTTCCGTTAATGCATATGTTAAAGAAAGCTTTTCTGGAATTCAAATTGCTAAAACGTTTCGACAGGAACAAAAGTTATATGAGACTTTTAATGAAGTAAATGACACCTCTTATAAAGTTAATCTACGGAGAGGTTTTGTCTTTAGTGTAGTATGGCCTACTTTAGCCATGATTCAAGGATTGGTGTTAAGTTTATTAATATTTCTTGGTGGATCAAGATATATAGATGACGCAATAACTATCGGAGAATTGAACCTGTTTTTATCAGGATTAAGTTTTCTCTTCTTCCCTTTGTTATCTATTGCATCATTTTGGCCAGTATTTCAGACGGGTATGGCTGCTTCAGAGAGAATTTTTGCTTTAATAGATACACTACCTTTAATTGTTCAAAATGATAACATAAAGCCACCAAAACTTAAAGGTGAAATTGAGTTTAGGAATGTCAATTTTCACTATGAAGCATCTAAAGAAATTTTTCAAAATTTTTATTTAAAGATTAATCCTGGTGAATCTTTAGCAATTGTAGGTCATACAGGCGCAGGAAAGTCAAGTCTTGCGAAATTACTTGCTAGATTTTATGAGTTTCAAGGAGGGGATATCTTAGTTGATGGAGTGAGCATAAGAAGTTATGATCTCAACGAGTATCGAAGGCAAATCGGGATAATACCGCAAATTCCATTTCTTTGGGCAGATTCTCTTGAAAATAATATTAAATATTGCTGTAAAAAAGCGACTGATGAAGCTGTTTTTAATGCTCTTGAAAACTCCAGTGGCTCTGATTGGATTGAAGATTTATCAGATGGCTTAAAGACTTTTACTGGTGAAAGAGGTGGTCTTCTCTCAATGGGACAGCGTCAATTAGTAGTATTTGCTCGGGTTTTACTTGAAAATCCTTCAATTCTAATTCTAGATGAAGCAACCGCATCTGTTGATCCCTTCACAGAGACAAGAATTCAAGATGCCCTACAAAAAACAATTGAAGGTCGAACATCCATCATTATTGCTCATCGACTTTGGACAGTAAGACATGTTGATCGTATAATTGTAATCGAACAGGGAAAGATTGTTGAAGAAGGAAATCATGATGAGCTAATGGCTAAAGGAGGGACTTATGCTGAGCTATACAACACTTATTTCAGGCACCAAAGTCTTGAATACATCGAAAAGATGAAAGAAATTGTGGAAAATAAGACTTAATATGATATATAAATAATTTTAAAAAGAAGTAAGTTTTAAAAAATTATAAGCGAGATATATATCTAGTTCTCTCCCATTCACTTACAATGACTCTATAAGCATCAAATTCTTCCAATTTTGCGTAATAATAGTTTTTGAAAGCAGTCTCACCAAAAATTTCTTTCATCATATCAGAATCTTTGAATTCATTCAGTGCAATTCTTAGAGATTCAGGTAAAGATTTTATATTTGCCTTTTCAAGTTCTTTTAAGGAGAATTTATATATATTTTTATCAACTGATTCGGGAATATCTATATCATCTTTTAAAACACCATCTAAACCTGTTGCTAATAATACTGCGAACTGAAGATATGGATTTCCCGCAGGATCAGGACATCGAATTTCACAACGAGCAGCATTTGGCTTACCATGGAAATCAGGTACTCTGATCAGAGATGATCTATTGCGGAATCCCCAGCTTATCAAAGTAGGAGCCTCATACCCAGGAACAAGTCTTTTATAGGAATTTGGCCAACTACTTAACACAGCACACATAGCCCTTGCATGTTTTAACTGACCCGCAATCCATTTCTTCATAAGAAGTGAGATATTATCTCTATCATTTTGATCATAAAATACATTTTTTCCATTATTCCATAAAGATTGATGTACATGTTGTCCAGAACCATTAATTCCCGCAAAAGGTTTCGGCATAAAAGTTGCGATCATGTTATTTTTTGCCGCTACCGTCTTCACTATCATTTTTATTGTATTTGCATTATCAGCAGTTTTAACTGGTTCATCATATCGAAAATCTACTTCATGCTGACCAAGAGCGACCTCATGATGGAGCGCTTCAATCTCAATTCCCATTGAATCACAATACTCTGCAATAGTGTACCTCATTTTTTCATTTATATCGTAAGGATCATAATCGAAATATCCCCGCATATCTGCTGGACTGAAAACCTCCTCTTTAGTATTCTGTTCTAATATGAAGAACTCCATCTCTGGCGCACAAAAGAATTTAAATCCATGACTTTCTACCTTTTTAACCGCTTTCTGAAGAATATAGCGAGGATCTCCTTCATATCTTGAACCATCAGGATTATATATATCACAAAATACCCTCGCAACTTTTCTATTATCATTCCTCCAAGGAATTACATAAAAGGTGCTCGGATCGGGTAGTGCTACTTTATCAGACTCTTCTATAGCTCCGTACCCTGTAACAGAACTTCCATCAAAGCTTTCACCTATTTCAAGAAATTCATCAATACGTTTTGAATTTATTTCAAAAGATTTGATTATGCCATGCATATCTGTGAATTGAAGATAAATGAATTTTATATCTTCTTCTTTAACCTTCTCTATTACCTTTTCACATAATTCCTTCCTTTTTAGGTTATCCTTTTCAATCATCTTCTTTTATTTAAAATCTTTCTTTTAATAATATAGATATATGCAATTACATTTAAAAATCATTTGTTTTTTTTCAGAAAGTGTT
>Ga0111204_132_pt1 | contig 15088 bp, 14 predicted proteins | sample DeeMarSWOR136_30_FD_80378 | JGI IMG/M metagenome (GOLD analysis project Ga0111204, IMG submission 80378) | Crenarchaeota group archaeon SMTZ-80
AAATGTATGATCCGTATAATAGATCCTAATGCAAAAGTATCAGAACCATCTGAAAGTGAACTTAAATCATTAGGAAGAGATAAAATAGAAGAAGGTTACCGTCTCGCATGTCAAACTAAAATTTTGGGGGATCTCAGAATTTATTTGCCTGAATCTTTAATTCCAAAAGGAAATCAAATTTTAGTTGATGCAGATTTAAAGTCACTAGGAATTGAAGATAATGGCAAGTTACAACCAATTATTGCTTCAAAATTATATAATATTACTTTAAGTGATTTGACTAATCCAAGAAGTGATTTATCTTGTTTAGTTGAGGCAATTTTGAAAGAAAAAGATAAATTCAAAATAGTTGAGAACGAAATTATATTTGATGTCAATGATTCTCTTTATAACATAACAAAAAAACTTCCATTAATCATTAGAGAGAAGAATGGTAGAATAACAGCTTTTTTTCGAAAATATCCAAGACAAAAAGAAAGCTTGTCGTCTGATAGATGGATGCTTTTTGATATTGATGAAGGAAAAAAAACTGATAAGATGTTCGGATTAGCTATTGATATTGGAACCACAACAATAGTCGGATATTTAATCAATTTAACTTCAGGGGAAATTGCATCGATATCTGCTATGTTAAATCCTCAAGTAGCAATAGGAGAAGATCTTGTTTCAAGAATCACGTATATTATTAACCATAATGCACTTGACAAAGCTAAAAAATTTGTTATCGATGCTATAAATGATATAATAGACAAATGTTGTAAAAAGGCAAAAATTTCCATTTCAAATGTTAAAGATATTACTATTGTAGGTAATACTGGAATGCATCACATGTTCTTTGGAGTTCCTTCTGAATTTTTGGCGGTCTCACCATAATATAAGTGCTGGTGTTCTTGGATTAAATTGTAATCCAAATGTAAATGTTTATTCTCCACCTGTAATAGCGGGTTATGTTGGCACAGATACTATTGGTTGTATTGTATCATCTAGAATCGATACATTTGAAAAATATTCCCTTTTAATCGATATAGGAACGAATGGAGAACTTGTAATGGGAAATAAAAATGGATTAGTCACAGGTTCATGTGCTGCAGGTTCAGCATTGGAGGGGGCACAAATCTCTTGCGGGATGAGAGCGTCCGAAGGTGCTATAGAATCGGTTTATATAGAAAAACAATCATTGGAACCTTCATTAAGAGTTATAGGAGAAACTCATCCCGTTGGAGTCTGTGGATCAGGACTAATTGATATCGTAGCTGAAATGTTAAAGTCGAAAATTATAACGCGTGCGGGTAAATTCAATATGAGTTCAGAAAAAGTAAAAAATCATAGACGAATTATTCATAGAGAAGACGGATATTATTATATCATATATAAATCAGAATGGGATGATCAATACCTTCAAATAGAACCCTCAATAAAAAATCTTAATGAAATTTCAATTTCTCAAAAAGACATTAATCAGCTTCAATTAGCTAAAGGTGCTTTCCTATCAGCAGCAAATCTATTACTTAATATGGAAAAAAAAAACCAAAACGAACTTGAGCAAGTACTTTTGGCAGGAGGTTTTGGAACGTATATTAATAAAGAAAATGCTGCTTTTATTGGTTTATTCCCTGAAGTCGAATCCAAAAATATATTCCAAATAGGGAATTCCGCAGGAATAGGAGCTCAATTATTCCTTAAAGATTTTGAAAAGAGAAATTTAGCAAATGAAATCGCGTATAAGATAAAGTATTATGAGATTGCATCTTCACCTTTGTTTCAAAAAGAATTTGCTTTTTCTCTATATTTTCCACATTACGAACTTGATAAATTTCCATCAATAAAAGAAGAATACAGAGAATTACCTTTAAAGTAAGGTAATTAAAGACATTATTTACTAAAAGAAGGTAGTTTTGCTACTAATAAATTATTAATCTAGATATTTAAAAAAACAAAGATTTTATATAAGGTTAAATTTTTACTATAGGAATAATTTTTTACTTTAGTAAAAAAAAATTTTATTTAAGATCCGAATGAAAACAGCAAAAGGTAGAATTTCAAAAAAAAAATCAGGAAATCCTAAATATGAAAGCTTTTGGGTTTATATTCCAAGTAAAATATCTAAAGATAATTCTTTTCCTTTTAAAGATAAAGAAGAAGTAATAGTAGAATTAAAAGGAGCAAATTTATTTATTCGTAAGACTTATAGTCTTAGCGAAATAACAGAAAAATACGGATTTCCTGACGCTACTCTCCCTAAATTAGTTGCAAAAAGAGCTATAGACAATAAAGATCTACCATTTATATATTTTCGAGACCAGTCCTTTTCATATGAGGAAACAAATAAAATTTCAAATCAGATTGCTAATGGACTCTTGAATTTGATTAACAATTTAAAATTGAGCAATCCAAAAATCGCTTTATTATTTCCGAATTGCCCAGACTTTATTTTTTGTTGGTTCGGAGTGGCAAAAGCAGGGTGTGTTTTTGTGCCAATAAGCTATTTGTTTAAAAGCGATTTCTTGGAATATATTTTAAAGAATAGCAATACAGAGATACTAATATTAGATTATAAATATTTTGCTAATTTTGAAGAAGTGAATGATAAATTACCTGAAATTAAGAAGGTTTTAATTAGAAATGCTCCGGAAGGATTTAATTTTAATAAAAAATTCGCAGATTTTAATGAGATTTTCTCGAATAATTTTGAGAATCCTGAATTAATTGTAAGAAATTTTCAACCACTTCAAATTTTATATACGGCAGGTACTACAGGAAAACCTAAGGGTGTCTTATACAGAAATTATTATATTTTATCAGGAAATAGCGTAGGAAAGGAATTGGAAGCGGTAGGATTTAATAAAAAACCTCATAAAATTTATTGTCCTATACCATTATTCCAAGGAGTTTCACAATTTTTTGTAATAATTCCTGCTTTATTTTATAACGCTTCAGTAATTATAGCAGAAAAATTTGATGTATCAACCTTTTGGAATGATATCGCCATTTATAAACCTAATGGTTTTTGTTATTATGGAGGTTATTTATTAGATTTAATGAATCAAGAGCCAAAAAATTCAGATAGAAAACATTCTATTGAATATGCATTTGGTTTTGGGGCTGCTAATAAGATATGGGAAACTTTTGAAAGAAGATTTGGCATACATATAATCGAAGGATGGGCATTAGTGGAAGCTGTAGGAATCACGGTTAATACTATAGGTTCTAAAGGTGGAAAATACAGTTCAATAGGAAAGCCTGTTAGAGGATGCGAAATTAAGATTCTAGATTCAAATGGAAGGAAATTACCGCCAGGTCGAAATAATATTGGTGAAATTGTTTCAAGAATGAGACCTCCCTTTGAACTAGAATATTATAATTTGGAGGAAGAAACAATGACTAAAAAAGGAAAAAATAGATGGGTTTACACAGGTGATTTTGGCTATAAAGACAAAGATGGTTTTGTATATTTTTTAGGAAGGCAAACAGATATGATTCGTAGAGCTCATGAGATTTTTTTTGCGGTAGATATCGAATTAGTCGCTGATTTACATCCTCGTATCATTAAAAGCGCTGCTTTTGAGGTACCTATCAATAACTCTGGCGATAAAGGTTTAAAACTTTGTGCTGTAGTTAAAGAAGGAGCTACGCTGACTTACGAGGATTTTCTTTATTATTTAAAGCAAAATCTTGCGTATTTTATGGTTCCAAGATTTATAGAATTTAAAAAAGAATTACCTAAAAATGCAAATGAATTAATTCAAAAATTTATATTAAAGAAAGAATGGGAAAAAAAAAGTTCAAGAAAAAATACATATGATACACAAACCGGAAAATTAGTAAACCGAAAAATTAGTCATTGAACTAATTTGTTTGTATAAAAATTAAATATGATCTGATAAGTAATTAAAAAATTCTGAATCAATTATACTAAAAATTCGTACTAAATCTTGTGATTTAAATTCTTTGAAATCATCTGAACTGAGATCTATATCATTATCACTTCCACTTTCTAAAAACTTGAATATTTTCAGTTTAAAATAATTATAAACTAAACTGTATGAATAAATTTCTGTATTTTTTAAATCCAAGATTAATTCTTTATTATATTTTTTTTCGATTTCTTCAACTAAATCCTTTATTTTTAAGTTTGTTAAATGATTCTCCTTTAAAAAATCTGAAATTATGATATAGCTATTTCTTTCTATTTCTTTTATTATTAATTCTATGACTTCTTTTAATTCCATGATCTTAACTTAATTATTATAGTTTAATGATAGTTCTATTTTTAATATCTATTAAATATTCAGAGTTAATGTTTAAAGGAAAAAAACTACGAAAAATTCTAAAATCTTCCAAATTTTCTTCATTAATCTTTTCTAAATTTCCACTATTTAAGATTTTTTGAAAATTTTCAACATTTTCTTTTAAATTCTCAAAAGATTGAATTTTAGAATGAAATTCTTTATATTTTTCTTTAAAATTGCTGAAATTAAATATACTTTCCTTTAACTCATTACATTTAGCTTCAAATACATTTTTATTAATTTTTTCTTTAAAAATATCGCTAAATAAAATTCTAAATGCTGATATAGAATTATTTTCGTTTAGTTTCTTAAAAAGATCTGTATCTTTATCGAAATTAATTAATTCGGTAGTATCAATAAATTTTTGAAAAAATCTTTTAATGGTTTTTTGTAATTTATTAAAATCTTTTAATTTAATTTTAGATTTTAGTAATTCCTTGATTGTATTTCTTAAATGATAAAGTACCATGGAAAGTATCATTACTTGTGTCTCATTATTAGGTTTTATAACTGCTATATTATATTTACTTAAATTTAATATTTTATTTTTAGCATTATCTTGAAAATTTCTAATTTCCTGCTGTAATACTTTAAGGGAATCTTGTAATTGCATATATAAAATTTTTAAATATTATTTGATATTTACTTCTATCTCAAATTTATAATTATTCTTTGTTTTCGTCCATTTCAATTAATTTTTTTAAATCAAATTTTAAGGTTTGAACCATAATATTATAAAATTTTTTTTTCACGTCTCTATCATTAGTAAAATCGAGATGATCCATGGTGATAAATAGCTCTCCAAATTCTCTTTCCAATTCAATTATAAATTGATTCATTCTCTTTATCAAAATGGGCGAAGGTTCTTTACTCAATATAAATAATAGTGCTAAATCACTATCTTCAAAACGTAACATCTTAATTTCCATTCCTTCGACACTTAAGCCTTTCAGTTGTCTCTCAATAGCCTCTTTACTGAAAGAGGTTATTGCTGTGAATAGCCCAATTATTAATTCAAGATCTCGTTTAAAAATGGAATAATTCCATCCAAATTTTACCAATCCTGATGCAGCATTAAAAAGAATATAACTCTTAATACTTTCCACATCAGGATCACCTTTAAGTAATTCTATTAAAAATGTACGAATTAACGTCAACTCTTCATTAAAATCTCTTAAATCAAAAAGATCTTCAAATTCGCTAATTTTATTTTCATATCCAGATTCAATTATTAATTCTATTGTAGATTTAATATTCAATAAATAATCTTCATTATGAATATTATTTTTTAAAATATCTTCAGTACCTTCAGAAAGGTTCTCAAAATTTTCTAATAAATAAACCTTCCTTATCTTATCAAAGGCTTCTATAATTTCTGGATTTAAATTAGTTATCATTATAATTATAATCTTAAGGATCTTTTACTTGCTATTTTTTATTTTTTATTATACTAATATTCAATTTTTTTATTTTAATTATTTCTCCTAAAAACCTCTATTCTAATTGTAATGATTATATAATTTAAAATTAAGCTAAAAGCAATTAAAAGAATATTTGAATCTAAGAAATAAATTAAAAAAAACCTATTCTTTCTTCTTTCTTTCAAATTTCACATCAGAGAATAGATCATGAACATTATCGTAGATTTGGAATTTATTGTCAATTGCTTTTGTTGATATATCATTTATCTCTTCTTGACTAATAAGACTTTCTAAGACATGGTCAATTTTATTGTAAAGCAATTCTCTGACTTTGTATGCGAATCGTTTTTTTTTTCTTTCTTTTATTAAGGCTGAAAGTTCTTGATGTTCTTTATGGTCAAAAATATATTCAATTAATTCATCTACACCTTCACCAGTTATAGAATTCGTCATTGCTACTGGGGGTCTCCAACCAGTTTGATTGAAGGTAGAATCATCAAGCATCATATCAATATGGGCTGCTATATCGTCTCCACCTAAATCTTTTTTATTTACATCATATATATCTCCGATTTCAATTATTCCCGCTTTCTGCATTTGAATAGCATCACCATATCCAGGAACCATTACGACTACAATTGTATATGCTAGATTATAAATATCAAATTCTGATTGTCCGACGCCTACAGTTTCTATTAAAATTAGATCCATCCCAAATGCTTCATAAAGTAGAGTTATATCAAGGACAGCTCTTGAAATTCCCCCTCTATATCCTCTTGAAGCTAAGCTTCTAATAAAGATATTTGGATGCAATGAAATTTCAGTCATCCTCACTCTATCTCCTAAAAAAGCCCCTCCACTGAAAGGAGAAGTTGGATCTACTGAGATTATCCCCACAGATTTTCCATCTTCTAGTAATTTCTTAGCAATTGCTCCTATTAATGTACTTTTTCCAACACCTGGAGATCCTGTAATACCTATAATATATGAATCGTGTTTTATTTGATTGAAGTTATTGAAAATTACTGATGCTTTTTCGGGATGATTTTCAATAATAGAAATTAATCTTGCTAAGGCTATTTTGTCTTTTTTTTTAAAATCACCAATTAATGTGTCAATATCATATTTCATTTTCAAATATATACAACCCCAGAAGTCTACTTTTTAACTTTCTCTCTAATAAATTTAACTATATCGCCAGTCATCGTTCCGGGACCATAGACATTTGCGACTCCCATTTCTTTTAACTCCGTAAAATCTTGAGCTGGAATGACACCTCCAACAAGTATTAGAAACTGGTCTTTTAATCCTTTTTCTTCTAATAATTCAATAAGTCTCTTAGTATACGCGATATGAGCACCAGAATGAATGCTTAGGCCTATGACATCAACGTCTTCTTGAATGGCTGATTCAACACATTGTTCGATATTTTGAAATCCTCCGAATATTAACTCCATACCAGCATCTCTCAAAACTCTTGAAACAACAATACCACCACGCCAATGCCCATCTATTCCTGGTTTTGACATTAAAACTCTAATTTTTTCGTCTTCCATTACCTTCACTACCTAATTTTAAATTGCGAGTGGAGGTTCCCAAATACCCCATATCTCTCTATAAATATCGCAAATTTCTCCAACTGTAGCGCCTTCTTTTGTAGCTTCCATTACAACTGGCATTACATTTTCCTCTTTCTCACATACATTACGGAGTTCGTCTAAAATCCTCTCTAATTTCGTGTTATCTCTCCTTTCTTTAAGTTTTCTAATTCGTTCTTGTTCTATTCTTATTGCTTCTTTATTTGTTCTAAATACATCTGTACATTCATCGTAGGGAACAGTATATTTGTTCACTCCTAACATAATTTCCTCTCCCTTTTCAAGACGTGTTTGTCTCTTATGAAATGCGTCCCTCATTTCCTTATATAAGAATCCTGTGGATAATGCTTTATCAATAGACCCTACTTTATGAATTTTATCCATATATTTCCATACTCTTTCCTCAATCTCATCAGTCAACCATTCAACATAATAGGACCCAGCTAATGGATCAATAGTATTTGTAATGCGAGTTTCATCTGATATAACTTGTTGTGTCCTAAGCGCTATAAGAGCAGCTTCCTCTGATGGCAAACAAATCGCTTCATCGTAAGAATTCGTGTGAAGCGACTGACATCCACCGAGTGTTGCTTCTAAAGCTTGAATGGCTGTTCTTATTATATTAACCTGTGGCGTTTGAGCTGTTAAAGACGAACCAGCTGTTTGAATGTGAAATCGGAAGCCATAATTCCTCGGATCTTTAGCTTCATATTTATCTCTCATCAATTTATACCAAATTCTTCTTGCTGCCCGATATTTTGCTATTTCTTCGAAAAAGTCTTTATGTGCTGCTAAGTGAAATGCTAATCTACCAACAAAATCATCAGGTTTATATCCCCTCTCCATAAGATTTTCTATATGGGAACATGCACTTGAAAAGACAAAGCCCAATTCTTGGACGGCATCTATTCCACCTTCCCGATAATTATATCCGGTAAAATTGATAGGATGCCATTTAGGAACATTTTTCATCACAACTGTCCATTCAATAAAATCACATGCTAAGCGGAGTAGATGATTTGGCGCAACATTTTTGTAAGGAATATATCCAACCGTCATTGTTAAAATATCGTTTTGAGTAGTTCCCATTAGACTTTTTAAGTCATAACCTTTCATCTGAGCCATATTAAAATACATTGCACAAACTGGCGCTGAAGTAAACGGTTCTACAACTAAAGCAACACTGATTTTATCAATTGGGATGTCTTTTGCTAAAGCAAATAGACTATCAATACAATATAAAGGAACGCCAGAAGTTCCAACTTCAGGTGAACCATCAGGATTTGTAGGATCAATTCCGTTAAAAGTTAACGCATCTACAGCGGCACTAAATCCAGTTTCGCCTTGCTTGTAAAGGAATTTCCACCTAAGATTAGTTTCCTCAGGCGTACCATGTCCGCTGAACAATCGCATTGTCCATACACGCCCTCTATACATATTGGGATAGACCCCCCTAGTGTATGGTGCGTTTCCTGGGAAGCTTACTTTATCTAAATAATTACCTTTAACATCCAAAGGAGTATATAACCTCTTAACTGGAATTCCAGAATCCGTTATAAATGGTAAATCTGTTCGCTCTTTATGACTTTCAATAGTCTTATCCCATTTTTCTTTTTCTTCTCTGATTTTTTCTAAATATTCTTTATCCCACATAATTCAAATACGGTGTATGAATGTAGTTTCAAATTTAATTTGATAAAATATAATTATAATAATATACTAAAACATTTATTCTTTTAAGATAAAATATTGTCTCAGAAGATAATTGAAATAAATAATAGTAAGTTGAGAATTAATTATGAATTTTAAGCTTACACCTAAACAAGAAATGATTAGAAAAATCACTCGTGATTTTGCTGAGGAATATATTGCTCCCATAGCAGAGGAAAGTGATCAAAACTCACAGTTAGATCCCCGAGTAATGGAAGAAATGAAACGTATGGGTTATTTTGGTAGTTGTATTCCCCAAAATTATGATGGAGCGGGTTTGGACACCATTTCTTTCAGTATCGTTACAGAGGAAATAGGACGTATTGATGCCTCTTGGTCAATAACAACAGGCGTTCATGCAAGTGTGTGCGCATACCCGATTTATGCATTCGGAACAGATGACCAAAAGCAGGAATTTTTACCTCCACTTGCGAGGGGAGATCATTTAGGCGCCTTTGTTTTAACAGAAGCTAATGCTGGAAGCGATGCTGCAGGGGTTGAAACAAATGCTTATTTAGATGGAGATGAATGGGTATTAAATGGAAGTAAAATTTTTGCCACAAATGGTGGATTATGCAAAACATTACTCTGCGTTACGAAAACGGGGCAAAAAGGAAGAAGGCCTGAATTAACAATTTTTATTATTGATACAGATACTCCTGGTTATTCAGTGGGTGTAAGAGAAGATAAATTAGGGGTTCGAGCTTCTAATACTTCAGAGCTTGTCTTTCAAGATGTTAGAATTCCAAAGGAAAATGTCTTAGGAGGTGTGGGACAAGGTTTCAGGCTTGGAATGCAAATTTTAGAATATGGGCGGATACAAATGGCTGCTCAAACAGTAGGTCTTGGACAGGCAGCATTGGAAGCCTCCCTGAAGTATGCTAATGAACGAGTGCAATTTGGTAAACCCATAGGGCAATTTCAAGGAGTACAATGGATGATCGCAGATATGGGAGTTGAAGTCGAATGTGCCCGGTTATTGACTTATAAGGCGTCTTGGTTATGTGATAATGGATTGGACTATGGATTAGTGGGATCAATGGCAAAACTTAAAGCCACTGAAGCAGCAATGAAAGCAACTCATGATGCGGTTCAAATCCATGGAGCATATGGATTAATGAAGGCATATGCAGTAGAGCGTTATTTTCGCGATGCAAAGATGGCAGAAATCTATGAAGGTACCTCGGAGATACAGAGAATGGTAATTGCACAAACTTTACTTAGGAGGGGATGGCAATTTTGATAATTTTTGTGTGTATTAAACAAGTACCAGGAATCACCGAAGTACGAATTGACCCAAAAACAAATACCTTAATTCGTGAGGGTATTCCAAGCATAATGAATCCAATGGATAAAAACGGTGTTGAATTAGCCTTAGAAATTAAAGAAAAGCATGGTGGCGAAATTATTGCGTTAAGTATGGGTCCACCTCAAGCAGAAGAAGTACTCCGCGAGGCTTTGGCAATGGGTGCTAATAAAGCCTATTTATTAACCGATCGAGTATTTGCGGGAGCGGACACACTTGCAACATCTCATACATTAGCATTATCAATAAAAAAAATAATAAAAGAGTCGAATGAAAAAAAATATATTGTAATATGTGGGACACAAGCTATTGATGGAGATACTGCTCAAGTAGGGCCTGAATTAGCTGAGGAATTGGGCATTCCACAGATTACCTATGTACAGAAATTCGAAATGAGTGGAGATAAAATAAAAGTTGAGAGAGTATTCAGAACCGAAGAAGTTGTTATTATAGAAGCAAATCTCCCAGCATTAATCTCCGTTTTAAAAGAAATAAACACTCCCAAGCATCCGACAATGGCTGGAATAGTAGATGCTTACGATAAAAAAGAAGTCATTCATTTGGATGCCAAAGCTGTCAATGCTGATAAATCAAAAATAGGATTAACAGGATCACAAACGGAAGTTTGGAAAATTTTTGTTCCAGAACGAAAAGGTGAACATATAAAATTATCGGGTACAATAGAAGAAATATCTAATGAGCTTTGTCAAAAATTAAAGGAAGATAAAATATTTTAACTGGAGGAGTAAAAATGAGTATACGAATTGATGATGAGATTTGTACTGGATGTGGTTCTTGTGTAGCTTCATGCCCTTATGGTGGTATTGAGATAATAAATGATAAAGCAAGCATAACAGAGAATTGTAATTTATGTGGTGCATGTGTGGAAGCATGTACGGTTGAAGCAATTATTTTGGAGCGAGAAGAATTTAAAATTGAAAAGATGGATATTTCACAGTATAAAGGTGTGTGGGTGATTGCAGAGCATTATAAAGGTAAAATTCATGATGTTGCCTTCCAATTATTAGGAAAAGGACGAGAATTAGCCGATAAGAGGAAAGCAAATTTAACATTATTAATATTAGGAGCTGATTTCGACAATCAATTAGAAAAAATTAGTCAATATGGACAGGATGAAATAATTTATGTTAAATCCAAAATCTTAAAAGATTATTATTCAGATTTATATGTGAAGATACTTGCTGAATTAATTCAAGAACATAAACCAGAGATTGTTTTAATAGGAGCGACACCAACTGGAAGGGATTTTGCTCCCAGAGTTTCAAAAAGATTACATGCAGGACTTACAGCTGATTGTACAGGATTAAAAATAGACGAGGAAACAGGGAATTTACTCCAAACAAGACCTACTTTCGGGGGACATATAATGGCGACAATTCGAACACCAAATAGTCGACCACAAATGGCAACCGTTAGACCCGGTATATTTAAAATCCCTGAACAAGTGAAAAAAAAAGTTAAAACTACAATGATAAATTATGATTTTAAAGAAAAAGATACAGTAACTAAAATCGTAAAGATAATTGCCAGAGAGAAATCCAGAATAAATCTAGAGGAAGCGGAAATCATTGTTGCTGGCGGAAGAGGCGTTGGTTCTAAAGAAAATTTTAAAATTATAAGAGATTTAGCAGAAGTGTTAAACGCAGAAGTGGGAGGATCTAGAGTTGCCGTTGAATTAAATTGGATTGAACATGATCAACAAGTAGGTCAGACGGGGAAAACAGTTTCTCCACGATTATATATAGCTTGTGGTATTTCTGGAGCTATTCAACATATAGTTGGAATGCAGGGCGCAAATTTAATTGTAGCAATCAATAAAGATGAAAATGCTCCAATTTTTAAGATTGCTCATTATGGAATTGTTGGAGATCTTCACAAGGTTATTCCAGAACTAATAAAACAGATAAAAAGAGTAAGAGCTGAAGAAACGATTTAATAAATACACCTTTTTTTGATTATATTTCACTATTTAATTTAATTAAGTAAAAAATTTATGTATTTAGACACTTTATAATAAGTTTAATTTCAAAATAACTAATTTTAGTCGTAATAAAATTTTATTTAATGAATAATATTCGTATTTAAGAAGATTAAATTAATAAAAATAAAAAAAATGAAATGTAATGGAATGCTTGTGAAAATATTCACATAGCTCATGAAATATTTTTAGTGGAGGAATAAATTATGGGCTAAAAACAAACATTCCACTACTAAGTGAAGGAAATATTTTCTTCAGATCAATAAATATCTTTTCAAATATAAAAATTTTACTGTAAAAGTAGCAATTTTATGAAAGCTCTATTCGATTATTCTATGAAATAAATTGCTATAAGTTAGATTGAGTCTTTCAAAAAATATCGAGAATATTTAGATAATAATCGAAAAATAAAAGCAAAAAGAGCGCATAAATTTAATTAAAAAAAAAAATTTTTCGTGAATTTTATGAGATAAAAATTACTTTTTACTCTGCTAATCACCCCATTTTTACCACAAATGAAAAAATTTATAGTAACAAATGAAAAAATTTATAGGTTTATTAAGATCTTAATAAGGATAAAATTGTATTAAAACGATTGAATCAACTATATTTTCAACTTTTGAAAAGTAAAAATAAAACTTCTTTCTTTTTTTATAGATCTAATGATTTTAATATTGCTATTAATTTTTAATTATAAAGCTTTAAATATTATAATTAATGAGATTTAAAATATAAGTTATTTTTTAATTTTTTTCGACTTCAGATGTCTTCCTCCCTGCCTTATTAGATTTCAAAATTTTAATTGAGCATTACGTTGTTATTATTGTCATTTAATTATTTGAATGAACAAAATCAATATTATATGAGTAATTAATTTTAAATTTAGAGAAATTAATTTATTCTTTAATTTAATAATAACATCATAAATAAAATAACATATTTAATAATGGAAGTGGATTGATATGGGTAAAGATGATCCAAAATATATTCCGCTTGTGGGCTGGGACAAGGATTATGTTGGACGTTCTCCGTGGGACTTTTATAGTTGGGGGCACATTGCGTTAGGAATCGCATCATTTTTGTTAATATCGCTACTAATAACTGTACCAGAAGCATTAGGAGGAAAGGGGCTTATTCCATGGTGGCTTATAATAATTATAGTGTTATTTATATTGCTTTTCTGGGAGTTTTTTGAGAATGTGATTCTGTGGTTGCTGAAGTGGAAGTTTGAAGAGAGACAAGACTCCTTTATTAATTTTCTTTGGGATGTAATTTTCGGAATGCTTGGTTCTCTCGTGATGTGGTTATTTCAGTGGATAATTATGGATTTACTGGGAATGTTAGGTAGATGGTTCTATATTGCTGGTGCAATTTCGTTTGGCATCATAATTTTGGCATATCTTATTGGATACTCAATTTATAAAAGTAAAAATAAATAAACCTCTCACTTTTTTATTTTAATTTTTTAATCCTTCATAAAAATATAATCATAGATTTTTATACATAAAAGTTACATCAAAAGCTAAATGTTCAAATCCGACTGTTTTACTTTCTAAAAAACCGAATTTCTCCTACCATCTTTTTAATTCGACATTTTCTGTGATAATACCAATTTCGATACGTTTTATCTTCATATCTCTTGCTTCCTGTATGAGATGATTTACTAGTGCTTTGCCAAATCCCTTTATTCTGTATTTTGGCAGTACCGCAAGTCTTTCAAGGTAGCAAACATCTGGTTTAGCAATTTCTAATGCGATACAACCGCACGGCTTGTTTTGAAATTCCAATATATAATATTTTATATCTTTATCTAAAGCATCTTTTATCCATTCTACTGAGCAATTACTAGGATGTGTAGGAGCATTTTTTTGAGTAAGATTAAAGCGTTTAGCAACATCTTTAAATGATTTACGAATAAGATTTGTTAAAAGTTTAGCATCTTTATAGTTCGCTTTTTTTATTGTAAAGTTCATTTTACAATTAAGTAGTTTTTTTATAATAATTTTAATTTTTAATCAAGAAAATAAGAGAGTAAAAAATTAAATAAGTTTTATATAGCTTCTCTCTCTTCTAATAAAAATCCGTCTTCCTTAAGGATTTCTATAGCTTTTTCATTGTCATCGACTTTTAGAATTATAAAAGATTCATCTTTGACTAATGTTGAATATAAATACTCTATATTAACACTATTTTGCCCTAAAATTTTAGAAATTTCTTTAAGATTTGCTATGCTATTGTCTGATTTTATTTTAACTGCGAGAACATCTGTTATTGATACTGGAAAGTCTGATTCTTCCAAGAGAGTATATAATTCTTTCGGTTTATTGACTAATAAGAGTATTAAACCATATTCTTCGTTCTCTGCAACTGTTATTGCTCGTATCTCAATACGATTTTTAATAAGTTTTTCTATAAATTTACTGAGCGTTCCTGGTTTATTAGGTAACCAGACAGAGAGTTGTTTAAGCAAGGATATTTCACCTTTTATTTAATCTTAAAATACTTCTTGTTATTAAATTAATTGCAGTTTTTAATTTTACTTCATAATAATTTTGCAAAAACCAGATCATTTATAAAAAAAGTGAAATCTTTTATCATTCAATTAGTTTAATACCTCTACTTTTAAATATTTCTAAAGCTTTTTCGGTATTATCTACTTTTAAAACGATAATCGCCTCTGGTTTTAATAATGTACTTGAATAGATATATTCTATGTTAACATCATTTTCACCTAGCATTTCTGCAATTTCGTAAAGCCCTCCAGG
>Ga0111204_134_pt1 | contig 15084 bp, 13 predicted proteins | sample DeeMarSWOR136_30_FD_80378 | JGI IMG/M metagenome (GOLD analysis project Ga0111204, IMG submission 80378) | Crenarchaeota group archaeon SMTZ-80
CCAGGAGTCAGAACTGTTCGAATTTACTTTTATTTCAGACTCATAATTTGATGATGGTATTATTTGAGTGTTTAAATTTAGAATTAGAATTAAAAAAAGAATATAAAAATTCAAAATTCTTGGATCTCTCATATCAAAAAAAGTGACTTCTTTTCTTTTAATCATAAAGGGATAAATATCAATTTAAAGATTTATTTTTAAATCTTTCAAATGTCAAGATATTGTCGAACTCGAAAAAACTTCAATAGCTTTTTTATTACTGTAAGCATGGAAATTTTAGCAACTCATCTATAAGATCTACACTGTTTTGAATTTTTGTACCAATAAGTGTCGAAAAGCATTGTTGGATTATAACAAAAAAGCAAGAAAAACAAGATGGAATGCCCATTACGGGAAAAAATAATCAATTTCTAACTTGTTATTAATCAATATTATCAAGTTATTATTGAAGTCTAGGAAATTTCAATAGCTCATCTATCAAGTCTACATGACTTATGCTTAGAAAGCGGATTTGCTTACTAATCTACAATCATGCGCTTGCAACAGAATCGCTCAATCCCAAGCTCTTTAAATGCCTTTTCTGAGCTTTCTCCCTTCTCTAAAAACTCCATATACGGTTTATATACATGCGCAATTAATTTTCCGCAACTGAAGCATCTCACAGGTATGATTATCGTGAATCTCCTCTTATTTTGATATATTTCTTTCTCATTAATTAATAATATATGAACCTTCCTAAAAAAATTTTTAGAATTCCCTTATAAATAATACTATGATTAAATTAGAAAATAGTCAAATCTTTTTACCAAGCTTCAAAATTGCTTTAAATTATTAAATCTCAATTAAATTTCTCATATTACTTAAATAAGGTGGAATATCAGTTATTAAATTATTTCTTAAAAAGATTTCTTTTATTGATCTTAGATTTTTAATTGATACTGGAAGATTTTCAAGCAAATTTCTTTCTAAGAATAAAATCTCAAGTTTTAATAAATTACCGATTGTATCTGGAAGCGTTGTTAATTGATTTCCATCTAGAAATAACTTCTTAAGAGAAGAAAGTTCCCCTATATGATGAGAAATCTCATTTAATTTGTTATTATCAAGACTTAACGTCTCAAGTGACCTCAACTCGAAAATAGGATTAGGAATTTCAGTTAAATTACAACTGTCCAAATTAATGTGTTTTACTGTATTAATCTTTCCAGAATCAACGTAATCTTAAGGCCGATAACTCCATGAGTAAAATTTTCATCATGAGCGTTCTTTAGATAAACTAAATGCAATTTCACACCAGGCTTATGGGCACGAATCTTATCTCGTAAATCTCTAAGGTAAAATTTCCGCTCACGGATAAATCTTTCATCCCATAGTCCTTTTTCATATTCCCATTTTGTGGCCTCAATAATCTTAGATCTTAAGTCAGCTGGGAGATGTGAACCAGTTAAAAGAATTAAATAACCAAGTATAAGGTATGTCTTTCTACTAGAAGATCTAGTTTCAACAATATCTAAAACTTTATCGAAATTGGCTTCAAATATTTCCTTAGTTAATATTCTACTGTCATTATGAAAATCTCTTAGACTTATGCCACATGCTTTTATAAAAAAAGATATAAGATCTGATTCCTCGTCTCCTTCTATAATCTCTGCGGTTAACTTCGCCATAAAAGTAAATAAAAAAAATTTTAATTATGCTAATTTTGACTGTCTTAATATTAAAATAGAAAAGCATGTATTTAAATAGATTCTTATCTCAGTTTCCTAAATAATGACTTGTATAGAATAGTTTAGCATCATCAAATGACATACCATCAAACAAGTCATTTATTATATTTTGAATTTTGTTATAAAATCGATAATTTTTTATTGTGCTTTCTGAATATCCAAGACCTCTAAGTAAATCTTCAGCTGTCTCACTTTCAACGATTAATTTTCGTGCTCTAGGCTTATCAAATAACTCAAGTTTTTCGATTCTTATGCCACGCATACTTCTTTCAATAAATCTTTCAACATTCCATTGGTCTATATCTAATTGATCTGCAAGCTGAATTGTTGTAATATATCCTTTACTAATAAATGAGGAAATTAATGAAATTAAGTAATTTTCCTTGTTATTGACTAAGAAAGTCCATACTTTTCTAGCATTCATCCCTTTAATCTTAGTAGCAATCTGGGTTGGAGTTACAAAACCTTGCTCTATGAGAGAATCAATTATATCTCCTAAATTATCCTTTTGCACATTAATAAACGTCTGTTCTTCAAAGCAGTCTTTAAATATGTTATAAATTTGAGTTCGAGACATGACACCGTCTTCACTAAATGGGCTAGGAAATAAATTTCTAATTTCCTCTTGTGAGTATCCTTGCTTCACCAATTTTAATATCTCTGGCTTTAATAATAGATGGCGTGCAGCATACCAATTCCCGTTAGTCTCAGGCCAGAATTCCTTTATTCTATTGAAAATTTTCCTCTTATCATATAATGATCCCTTTGTTAGTACAAAACTTCCCAATCATATCGGTTACCAACTAAATGACCTAGAAAAAAGACAATACTTAGATACATTCTGTAAAAAGGAGAAAATGGAGTTGTAAAAAGATCAAGATTTTCAATAATAAATAAAAAGAGGAACAATTAGTACATTGCTCCTATGCTTGTCAACCAGCCAATTCTTATCTTAAAAAGATTTATAATTGTAAGTACCATTTGAATGATAAGAAAAAATCCAAAGCAAAATCTTCCCCAAAATAAAAATGGCCATTTTATAGATAAGCTAAATATTGCTAATGATGTAATAATTAAATTTATTATAATCAAAATCGTTTGTAAATACTCTAATTTTGATTTATCAGAGATTCTTAAAGTATACTCATTAAATCTGTTATTCCATCATTATTATAGTCCCCAATCTCAAAATGATTTAGGTCAGCTGATATTTGTTCATTTAGCAATGTACAAGTTATATCTATAGTATTTACATCATAATATTTCGGTAGTTCGATCATTTTCCTGATTGGGATAAGATTCAAAGGTTCAGCGAAAGTTTTTCTGATAAACTCTAATATTCAGTTTGTTAAAAGTTAAAAGCTTGTTTCTCAAAAGATTTTTATATTTAAATTCTAAAAAAAAAGGAAAATCAAATTTACAAATGAGTAAAAACTTTAAATATAGAATTTAATTAAATTAAAAATAAAAGAATAAAAATTTTTAAAATTTGCATAAGGCGAAATATTTTCATGAATGAAGATATTGAAATTGAAGATTCCAATTTGCAAATTAAACAACCTAATTTTTCGTACCTTACATATGAACCTGAACCAAGTGAATCATCACAAGCAGGATATAACGCAGCAATAAGTCAAGTTCAAGATAGTGAGTCTCGAATAAGAAAGTTTAATTACCATAACCTCAAAATCAGCGTCAAAAAATTCAGGAATTTAAAGTTTCCCTTCTTTTATTACCTGTTTTGGAGCAATAGTGTTATATATTTTCGTCAACATTGCATTGTGGGGAGGGAGGAGTGAGATGAGTGAGACTTCGGGGAATGTACTGGCTGCTGTCGATTCGGTGCTGGCTGGAAAGGAGTTGAAAGACAAACCGCGGGTGTTTCTATTACTGCAGTTGTGTCAGTTGTCGTTAATTTTCTCTCGAGATAGGGCGGAGCACCATTGGAGGCAGCTTGCGCCGCACCAGAAAACGATTTCGAAGGAGTTGCAGGAGGATTTTGAGAATCTTCGATCTGTGATGGAGGAGACATCTAGGGCAGGTGCTAAGGGGTTTGCTGCTGAGTTGATTACTGATATTGAGACGGCAAAGAACCTTGTGGCTTCGGATGTCGAGGAAGCTAAACATCGTCTCCATGACTGTGAGGAGCGTTTGAAGAAACGTAGCTGGCCGACAGGGAAGACTCCTGTGAGGATAGCGTTAGTGGAGGCGTGGGAGGGGATTGATCGTCAATATGCGCTCCAGTTAATCGATACAATCCCTAGCAATGTGCAGGATAGCTTGATCCAACGAATTAACAGAGCTAAGCCCCTCGTTGTTGAGGAGTGGAAGATCATAGCGGATAGAGTAGGGACTAAGCAGGCTGTGCAAATTGCATTTAAGATCTTGGAAGAGGAGAAAGCACAACTTCTCCCATCGAGGGAATTGTTGTTGAAGATTACGGCGCGGATCAGAGATTCGATTCAATCGATCACTATGCTTCAAAATAAGGCGGATCTGGTGAAGCAATTTGCTCGTTATTTCAAGCTTGTCAAGTTGCAGGTGGGGGGGAGCCAAGCTGAAGTGATTATGACTTTGCTGGAGGAATTGTATATCTTCCTCGCGAAGACTAGCAGTTTTGATAAAATCTGGTCGGAGCGTTTCACTCTGTTGGCTGAGGTCCTGGATCTGGGAATATCGTTGAAGATGTTGTCACGTGAAATGTTTAACCGGCTTCTCGGGAGGACGCCTTCTTATCTAGTCAACTTTGTAAGGGCTCATTACGCCGCTGTGACCACATCGTCTAGTGAGGTTGAAGGTGCTTATACGGCGCTGTTGAGCGAGACAGGGCGGGATATTAATGCGGAGGCTTGGTTCTTGGTCACTCTTATAGGTCGGGGTCTATGCACGGAGGCGATAGGTCTTGCTGAAAGATCTGATCGTGCTGAGGATTTGCTGCCGCGTCTTCGACGCGCTTGGCTCTGCACCCATCCAGAGTCGGCTAAGAAGGTCATCTCTATGGCGGATATAATCGGGGATCCAATTGGTGAGTTCCTGCTACAAGGAGAAGTTCAGGATAGGGTTACCTACCTTGTGAATGCGACTGATAAGGGTAAGCGGAGTGTACCAGGGGCGATGTGGGCTGGTAAGGGAACCGAGGACGAACCTGAGGGATTGCGAGGGTTCTGGAAGAGACTCACTTCTGCGAAGAAAAACCTCGATGGGATAGCGATGGAATATATGGCTCTGAATCCACTGTATTCTTCTTACCGTGTGAACACAAAGAAGGAGGACCAATTCTCGGAGCAGTTGAGGCTCTCTGGTTACGGGGAGTACAAATACGAGCATGTGGATGGTGCATTGCTCGAGACTCTGGTGAGATGGGGTGAAGGGGATCCCGCACATGTCCAGTCGGTACTGCGCAATATGTGGGATGCTATCCAACCTGACGACCAGATCCTCATGTTGGATTGGTTGCGAAATTCAATACTGCTGCGCTGTCGACATATCTTCGCAGCGGACCCTGAGATGTTGGTACAGGACTTTATAGGTTGGTTCAAGAGGGAACTGGTGGACAGGGGTCGCTCTTGGCGGATCGGCAATAGACAGTATTTCTTGAAATTCCCGGACACAGCGCCTTTACAGTTCTGTGTGGACTCTGCCATGAATGTCAATCAATTTTCACCAAGCCGTCGGGACCAAATTCTGTTATCTGGACTAAACACGTTCAAAGCTGATCCACTGACCGTCGAGTCTGCAGCGCAGATCTACAACACGGATAAGGACGTGCTAGATCTCGCCCCTCCGCTTGAGCTCAAGAAAAACTTGATCGAAGCGTGGCAACTCGGTATTGTAAAGAACGCGATTCCATCCATCCTCAAGATGATGATTGCACAGGGCCTGCAACAATAGCAAGTGAAAAGAAATCGATGTTTGATCGATCTGTTGGTTGTTTTCAAAAGCTCAATAGTTTAATTTGCCCCATATGATATACCAGTCCTTCCCACAGTGTGGACAAGTTAGTCACTATTCTATAGTAAGAAAAATGAACTCCGATAACTTAATATTAGGTCTTTTAATTATTATGATTTTATTTGTTACAGTTCTTTGGATTATTTTGATGGAACCATTTTTAAATTTTTTATTTGTATCAAATAGGTTTTGGGGAACTGTTTATCCTGGTTTTGGAGTCATTGGAATCTTTTTAGGAATAATCGTAATCCTAATTGGTGTCGGAATCAATATTAAATATAAGAAGCGGATTCAAGTATAACATATGGGCACTAAAGATACTATTGTAGCTCTTAATGAAACTTTCGAACTTCTTGATTTTTTAATGGGAGTTGATGTATATCAATTTTCATATAGTGGATTTGAGAGTAGTTCTTTCTATATCCTACCGTTTCTAAGCGAATAGCTCTTCATATTTATCATAGACCTAGCTAGTATTTGGGTTAATATAACCTTAATGGATGAAATCCTTAAAATCTTATTTCTTTTCTTTTCTTTTTTATATTTTCAATTTTGTTATAAATTCGATAAGAATTTATTGTGCTTTCTGAATATGCAAGACCTCTAAGAAATCTTCAGCTGCTTATTAAAGTAATAGAAACTCCTTTAATCAAGGCTAAATTCTTATCTAAATTATTTACTCTTATTACTTTTCTCCTTACGATCGTTCCATTCCTTATACCAGCTTAAGATTTAAACTTGGTTGAGAAGATTTAAAATCTTGGAATCAAGCTTTCCCACAAATTTGATAGTTCAATATTGCAAAAAGTTACCTGATTGATTTGTGTTGATTCCTTTTTTATATTATTTTATAATATCATGAGAAAATGATCTATGGTAAAAAGAGAATATAATTTGTATTAAAGGAAGAATTTATGGATATAGAATGGTATGATAACATTCTTGAAGAAAGTGAAGAAAACATTCTCTTAATTATAGTAATGATCCACTAGAGCTTGTTCCTATTACAGATGATGAAAGAGAAGAGCTTGATGTATTATTAAAAAAAAATCATGAAGATTATTTCTCCATTAGAACTGAAAATCAAAGTTGTGAACGTTGGGGAATAAAATATAAAGATTTTAAAGAAAGGGATCCCCTCATTTATGGAATAAATGGTTTGAAGAATGAAACTTTATTGTTTTTATATACGAATAATTAAAAAAAAAAGTAAAATATTACATTTAGTAATATTTATATATAGCTAAATGTGTAAATATTGATTGACCGCCCAAAGATATTAAATGAACCGCCGCAACTCCTGCATATACTTTTATGTAATATGGAATTTTCTCAATTAAAATTTCAGAAATACCAATGATAATCTTACTGAATTTTTTCACAAAGTGATTAATTGACATTGTCCATGCGTGTACTTCACCTAGTTGATTAAAATGGTTAAATGTAGAACTTGTAGCAAGATCAATGATGACTTTAATCGTCGATATTATCGCGTGCACTATATCTGCAACGCAATCTCCTTTTTGCCAGTAATTACTAAAAATATGTTTACCTATTAAATCCACTAATGTCTCAATGATTAAATTTGGTATGTGTCCAAAACCCTGTTTAGCGAAATATTCTGAATATACTTCAAATACCTCATCATCAGTTAAATAAGCAGCTAATGTACCTGTACTCCCTTGTAGAATAGCCATTAAAATTTTTGAAGTTTCATCAAGGAGGGACATATCGGATATTCCATCAATTATGGAAATTGCAGATCTAATTAAATCTAAAATCTGAGATATGCATAGAAAAAATTCCGCATCTTTCTTGGTCCATATTAATAGATCATTACTAGCAATTACATCAATTATTGCTTCAGCAGTATCATAGTAAATACTTGATTGAAAGAATTCCAAGATAAAGAAAAACAAATCAATAAGAGCTTGCTCAATGGATTCTGATTGTGAAAGTTTTTCGAAAAATTCAGGAAATGGGGTTGCTTCTTGTAATTCTCTAATTAATTCGAATATGTCAGAAAATCTTTTTATGATTTTTATATCCCAGTTTTCGATATTAAACTCTAAATTGTTAAACAAACTTAAATCAATTGTAAGATCATCTAAATTAACATCAAAAGAAGGATTGTTCTCAAATAGGTCAATGATATCCATTAGATCATTACTAGACATCATCATTCCAAAATTTAGATTTATTGCAGGGAGCATTTTAGATACGAGATCCTCGCGATTTGTTACTTCATCCTCAGATAATGAAATGTGAGGAATTGATATGGCAGAATACAAATCCAATTCTTGATAGATCAGATCATTTGAAAAATAGTTGGTCACATCAATGTCATTCACGATATTTGCATCTGGAAAAATTGAAACCATTTCAGAGATTCCATTCAAAGCTTCATCTTCTATCCTCGAGAAAAGCATCGATTCCTTGCTTCTAAATAATTGTTTTAAATGTTCTGCTTTTCGGCTATTTAGAAGGGCAATAAGAAATTCAAAGATCTCCCATAAATCAATTCCCATTAGCTCTAATAAATCTAAGAATCCAGACAATAATTTATCATATCCGACTATTAAATGATCAAAACCGAGGTACCATAAATCTCCGATCTTCTTCCAAAAAAGCTCTTGAGTTAATGATGTATCGAAAAGATCCTTTAGATATTGGTTAGGAAAATCTGATAGATCCATGGTAAAACTCTTGGATAAGGTCTTATCAAAATAATGAAGTTTATCATGCCAATCCTTCTTGTATTTCTTTGCCCAATCAAAAACTCCTGAAACAATTTCCCATACATATTTATAGTCACCTATTACTTTACTACCACTGCCATATGAAAGTAATTTGGACAGGGTCCAACCCAATGCTTCTAACAATTCATCTAAACCAATTTTTCCTAAATATTTCCACGTGTAATATGCATTTTCTTCTATCCATTCTACTACATTATAAAATGTATGGGTTGATGAAAAAGTTGTTCCAAGTGAAACCTTTTTTCCATTACTTGGACTTGGCGTGAAAGGTGCCCAATCATCCCAGAAAGTATTTGCAGCATCAACAAAGGTGAAGTATACTGAAGCAAGTCCGTCCGTCCATGGAAACTTGAAATATGCATTATCATAAAATGCCGAAAGAAAGTAATCAATACCGAGAATGTTGTTGATTTCACTTAGATATTTTAAATAATCATCTAATTTTCCATCTTGTAGATCGTCCAGAATTTCAAGTAGAAGGGGTGCTAAGTTCTTCATATCAATATTACCAAGTATTGCGTCATCTCCAAATTCTTCTAGCAAGTCAATCATTAACTCCACGGAAAGCTTAAAGAAAGTCTCTAATTCTGTTGTGAACTTTTTTATTTGACTCTTCTCTGTTTCTTCATGACTACCTGAACCTTTATAAGAAGCTTTTATGTTCAAGTCTTCGAAAGTATTTGCAATTTTCTTTTTAGCGAATCCATCATCATCTGTAGCAATTTTATATGCATTTCCATTTATTTCAATCGTAATTTCTTCTCCTGAAATTGGAACACTGTCATCATCAATGAGCTGTGCCTGGACTTCATACTTACCAAATGAATTTGAATTCGTTGTAAGTATTTTTAAATTAGTTTGTTCTTTCTGAATTTCAATGAATCCTTCTTGAAACGATTCTTCATAAAATTCATCTTCAAAGAAGATAGCTCTGATTTGATATCCTCCAGGATTTATAGAAACTTCCCAAATGTAGGTTGCAATTCCCTTCTCATCTGTGTATACCGTGGAGATGGTAATCCAAGTACCATCGATTTTTATTTGATATGATACTTGTTTTAAAGAAAGAGGATTATGTTCATCATCAGTAAGATTGGCCGTTAAAACAATAGAATCAGTTGTTTGTACTTCATAATAATCTGAATATATTGAAATGATCGTTGTCTCTTTACTTACTTTAATTACACCGAATTGAACACTTTCAGAATAAAATACATCACCAGAAAATACCGATTTAAACAAATAATCTCCCTCTGGTAAGAGGATCGAAAGAGTTATTTGCGAATACCCTTCATTGCTGTAATTCTCATCCAGTAATTCCCAACTACCATTAATTTCGATATAATACGAGATTAAACGATTTTTTTTAATAACTTCTCCAGTTTGTGGTATTGTGTTTCCATCATCATCCATTAGGCAGGAAGTCAATGTAAACTCATCAGTATTTATGACGGAAGTATCAGAATACATTATAATTTGGGTTTTTTCCTTACTTACATGTAAAAGACAAGATAAGTTCGATTTTTTATAATATTTATCTCCAGAAAATTTTACTAGAAGTTCATGAGATCCCGATTCTAACCAAGGTGTATAATATATAATAGCCATTCCGCTTTCATCAGTGAATCCCTCACCTATTTCCTTCAAACATTTTTGATTATCTTTAAGATAAAATTTAATTGATCGACAATGTGTTTCAATATCTTGGTCTTGAGGGATTGAATTTCCATCATTGTCAAATAATTGAATAGAAATATCACCTAGATCACTATATCGAACTTCTAGATCTCGCTCTTCAATGATGGTAGTTTCTTTTTTGATTTCCACGTGATCATGAAAGATCCTAAATATGTCATAATCGATCTCATGATTTGGATGGCACCAAGGAGATATATACAATTCTACGAGAGTTATCATGTGATACATTCCAGGAGTGATATAGGAAGGCTTTGTTAATTCTGCTTTCCCACATTCATCTGAAACTGTAGTACCTAACTCGATTACTGAAAAACAACTCATGATGAATTCATAATAAGACAAGATCCAATCACCATATTTAGTTTGTTTCATTTCATTGATTAAATCGCTACTCCAGTTATAAAAATATAAATAAAACCATACCATATCAAAAATTTTTGATAAATCAGATCTATTTAAAATGAACTCCGGGTAATATTCCGTATATTTATAAATGTAAAAAGTTACATTTTTATCTGAAATGGGTTTATTGCAAAAGCGAGTAATTTTTGAATTAACGGTAAGTTCATCTGAATATACTGCTTTTATGGGATCAGAGCTAATTTTTCGAAAAAGATCATAATGTAATATCGCTCTTGCGTTTACGATCATGTGTATTAAGGAACTCACATGCTGTAATTTATTGCATTCTTTATCAGGAATAGGTTTGCATATTGGATTGTTTACGACCGTCTCGTTGTTTTTTTTTGGAAGATTTCTATTTTTATATTCATTATTTACTTCATTATTATCATCAGACACTCCAAATTGTAAAATAGTATTTTTTTTATTACTCATAGTATTTTGTTCAAAATTTGAAGTAAGATTCATTCCTAAGATTACTGAAATGTTACTGAATGAAATAATGAAAATGAATAAAACTGCATAACTTTTTTTTGTAGATTTTGTCATTTTTGTTAACAAGAATAAATAATTTTTGCTGAAAAGTTATAATAGAAAATAGTATAAAAATCTAACTGCTAATTGGATTATCAGTGTAAATTTATTTTATCTGAACTTTTTTAAGAATACTTACAAGGCTATGTCTAGCTTGTCATATAATCCTTGGGCATGTGAATCGATTTTTCGTGATTCTTCTTGTTGGGATTCTTGCAATTGTTGGAGCATCGCAAAATTACACTCTTTAACAATTCTACTTATTCTTTCTTCCAAGTTAGTAATATTAAGTCCACCATCAATGATTAATTTTTTTTCTTCCATCAATTCTATTTTTTCATCAAAATTTTCCTTGGTAATATGCTTAGGTGTTAATAAATTACACACATAATGGATTTTAAAGGATCTTACATGCTCAGTTTGTTGATATCCTTCAGGATTGGTATAGGTTACTAATCCTTGAATTATATCCCCAACACAACTGTCATTTGCTTTTAATTTGAATGTGGGACTTTCATAAGAACCTGTTTTTAAAACATCAATTCGATACCTATCAGATTGAGCTTCCAAACCCTTGGGAATTGATGTGAACAAGATTTATATCTTTGAAATGACCAATTTCGATTGGTTGCTCACCTTGATTTTATAGTAAAAAACGCTTTGGTTTGCCTCAATTTTCCAATCACCTCCCCTTACGATTTTTAGGTTATCAGGTTTATAAGCATGTTTTGGGACGATTACTTCACTTTCTATTCTCTCAAGTTCTTTAACTCTACTAAAGATTTTTTGATTCTTCTTTTGTTTTTTTTGATTTATAATTAAATAATTGAATAATTTATGTGAAATTAAATCATAGATAACCAATACTACTGATAAAAATATTCTAATAATCAATACTATTGATAATAATAATCTAAAAATCCATGGTGTCTTGGGAAGTGAACCATTTAAAAAAGGGCACAGGATCTATATCACCTCCTCCCCATATTATATCAAGTATGGTCATGTTGAGGTCTTTATACAGTTTTTCTATGATCATCGCTGTTTGTTCTGCAATCTTATAATAATCAAGACATTCTTTTAGTTCAGGTGTATTGGGAGGAAACTTGAAATAGCATAAAGCCTTATAACGACTAATCAGACCAGGATTAATAACTGGTCCAATAATTGGTGTGATCTATATTGCTGAGAATACTCGTTCTGCGAAGGAGATATGAAGTTTTGAATGACAATGTTTATAGATTATTGCATCGGTTTTGATTTCTTCTTTACAATATGGACATACATTATTACTCATAATTAATCTTCCAAAATTGAGTACAGGCAATAAATCAATATATGTATCATATAAATTCTCAAGTATAATATAAGACAACCCAGTTTCTTCAGAAAATGCTGCGTCATAGCAAATTGGTATTGGTATTTCATTTGTCGTATCAGATATGATATTACAAAATTTTGCTTCGTGTTTCCCTAAAAATATAGTAATAGAAATAGGGTTGAGGATTTTTACAAATATGGAGGGAGAAGTTGGTTTCGTTTGAGCATTACTAGAATAGTTTATCTCTAAGAAGTGGATGTTAGAATTGAGAGTTTCTTGCGAATTTTTCTTAATAACTTTTGTTACTTTCCCTTGGCTAAAATAACCCTTATTTTTGAAGATACTCGTCAACCATTCTGGTGATAACTGCTCTATATCAATAATTATTTTATTCTCTCTCATTTTTTTTTTAATAGATATTAAAAAGCGACCTGATAAGACAAAACAAATTTCTAGTTAGATAAAAATCAAGAATAGGGTTTTCTTAAATCTTTACTAAAAAAAATCAATTTAAGTCACCCAATCTGAACATTGATTAATTATCAAAATTTATAATTAGTCAAATCAAATTTTTAATTGTAAGATAGATGATTGTGATATAACTATGTTATTAACCTATTCGCTGGGTAGTGCATTCTTAGTATGAAAAATTTTCTTTAAGATATTTTAATTATATGATGCGCTGAAATTGGAATCTGTTTAAAATAGATCATAAGTAATATGTTTATCTTTTAAAATTACACGAGTGTATGAAAATTATCCGATCTTAAAGTATATTATTGATAAAATAAATGAATAAAATAAGTGAATAAAAAATGGAAAAGAAAATAAGATAAAATTTATAATTTTATGTCTTATTCTTACAACACTTTATTATTAAATTTTGAACTTATAAATTGCTAATTCTAATGAATATTTTCAAAAAATTAGATGATCTTGATGATTAATGATGAAAATAAATTGTAATTCTTTCGTTAAGATTGGGAATTACTTGATTCTGTTGTGGAGGTAATCAAATCTTATAACAACAATTTTAATTTATATACCAGTTCGCTTAAGATTCTATAAATAAAAGCAAGACTAAATCAAAAATTTTATTTAATATCCTTTATTACAGTTTTCATACTATCTCGATGATTTATGAAAATATATCTAAAATTAAATATATTTGAAGGAGATGATTAAAAATTTCTTACGTTAAAATTCAAATTCCTGATAAATTGAAGACTCAAATTAAGAACACTTTAGGTCAAATAGCAGAAACAAGAGATTCAAAAGTTCGAAAAGGAATGAATGAAGTCACAAAATCAATTGAACGAGTTCAGGCGAAACTAGTTGTTATGGCGGAAGATGTGACTCCTCCGGAGATCCTATTCCATATTCCATTACTATGTGAAGAAAAAGGTATCCCTTATGGGTATCTTTCCACGAAAAAAGAGCTTGGAAACACCGTTAGAATTAATGTTTCTTCAAGTGTTGTTGCTGTTGAAAACGAAGGAACTGGTAACGATGGTATTTTGAATGATATTATCAAGAAGTTAGAGGAAATAAAAAAGTAAAAGGAAAATTTGGTGATTATGTGTGGTTAAATTAGACAAATCAAAAGGAGTTTCAGTCCAAGATTCATCAATTCCAGCTCAGGTTATTCAAATTATAGGTAGAACGGGACTTACTGGCGAAATTACGCAGATCAAAGTACGTATTCTTAAAGGGCCAGATAAAAACCGAATTCTAACTCGAAATGTAAAAGGACCTATTAAAATGGATGATATTGTAATTTTACGAGAAGTAGAAAGAGAAGCACGGAAAATTCGAGGACGACGTTAATACTTCTCATTTATCGTACAATAGTAGACAAGCTTCTTATATTTTAATATAATTAATATTTTAAATTTTAAATCTGACTAACTTGTTTTTTAAATCTTTCATCAGAGTATGTAATTTATTTACTATTGATGAAAGTTCTTCTGTCAAAGTTGATTGTTAAAAACTAATACGTAAAGATCATTGTTTTCACAATAGTGTATTTTTAAAAATCAATAAGCAGTATTTTTTATCAAAATAGTATTTGAGCCTAATTTTGACCGTTTTCTTTTGAAATTTTGATAATCTTGTAGTGACAAAAAATTCATAATATCTTTTTAAATTTCAAAAGGTGTGAAAACATTTAAATAGTTTGTTTTTATATCATGAATTGTTGGTTTATAAATTTCAAATTTTGTGAAGAATGACTAAAAATTATGTCAAAAAAACAAACAACTGTTTTCGAAGAGACTGAATTTCTTATAGTTGGTGAAATGACCTATAAGGATCATTCAGATCTAAGAAAAATATTAATCTTCATATTGATTTTGATTTTTAGTCTTTCATTTTTGCATTTTAATAAATTAATGAGTTATGAGAAATATGAGAGGGTTCAATTTAATTCATCTGGAGTAACCCTTTATGCGAATTTATATTATCCATCAAAGTCGCTCAATTTTCAAGAAAGTAGGCCATTGGTTATCTATGCTCATGGGATAGGCTTAAAACGAGATATTGATCTCAGAATCCCTATTGAACTTACTAAAAGAGGGTTTTATGTTGCAGCACTTGATTATCAAGGCCATGGTGAAAGTGGGGGCAATATAAATAATATAGATCCTTATACAGGTATTCCTGCTTTGGCTCAAGATTGTTCTAGGTTATTAGA
>Ga0111204_133_pt1 | contig 14177 bp, 14 predicted proteins | sample DeeMarSWOR136_30_FD_80378 | JGI IMG/M metagenome (GOLD analysis project Ga0111204, IMG submission 80378) | Crenarchaeota group archaeon SMTZ-80
CGCCGGCCTTTTTTATAAATTACCAATTTTTGAACAAATATATCGCAGAGATATGCGTGTTATGACGTTGGACATTAGAAAACAGGAAGTTATAACAAAAGACAATATTTCAGTAAGAATAGATGCAGTCGTCTTTATGAAGGTAAAGGATGCTGTGAAAAGCGTAACTGAAATTCAAGACTACATATACTCTGTTAGGCAATATTCTCAAACTACTTTAAGAAATGTGGTAGGAAGATACGAATTAGATGAGCTTCTAACTCAGAGAGAAAAGATAGCTGAAGAAGTTAAAAAGATCGTTGACCAAACCTCAGAAGATTGGGGCGTAGACATATCTATAGTAGAATTACAGGATATCGAGTTGCCAGAGGATATGAAAAGAATTATTGCACGACAAGCAGAAGCAGAGAGAGAAAAAAGAGGGGTTATAATAAAGTCTGAAGGGGAGTTACAAGCTGCTGAAAATTTAAGGGAAGCTGCAGAAACTCTTGCAAAAGCTCCAAGTGCATTAGAGCTTAGAAGATTGTCTACACTGTCTGATGTAAGTCAGGATCAAAGCAATACAATCGTTTTCGCCGTTCCACTGGAATCCTTATCCGGTGCTATGGCATCGTCTTCTGGGCTACAAATACCTAAAGTACGAAAAACCAAAAAGAAAGAAGAATGAGTTTTTTTTAACCCATTTTTCTTTAATTAAAACTAGTGTAAAACAATCAACTCTTTGTTACTTTTTCCATTGAATGAGAAGTGTTTTAAATTGAAGATGAGAGCGGCTCGTTTCTATCAAGTTGGAAAGGATTTAAAAATTGAAAAAGTAGCCGTACCTAAAGTTGGTCTCGACGAGGCGTTGGTAAAAATAAAGGGATGTGGAGTTTGTCATACAGATATCCATTTTATATATGAGGGGCTCTTAAAACCCGGAAAGATCCCTCAAATTATGGGCCATGAACCATCTGGTGAAATAGTTGAACTGGGAAGTCACGTTCAAGATCATAGTGTTGGAGACAAGGTATTAATACACTTCTATCAGAGTTGTGGAATCTGCCATTATTGTCGTATTGAAAAAGAAAATCTATGCCTGAATCTGAAACACTTTGGGTTCAATGTTGACGGTGGATATTCTGAGTATGCTGTAGTTGGATCAAGACATCTAGTAAAATTACCTGAAGAAATATCGTATGATGCGTGTATTCTTGTTGATTCTGGAGTTACTTCATATCATGCAATTACAAAAGTAGCCAAGTTAAAACCAGGTGAAACTTCAATGATAATGGGAGCTGGTGGAGTTGGGCTCATGCTTATACAGATTGCAAAACTTTCAGGCGCAGAAGTATTTGCAATAGATGTAAACGAAGAAAAATTGAAATTAGCAAAAAAAGTAGGGGCTGATAAAGCAATAAACTCAAGAAAAAAAAATGTTTTCGATGAAGTCATGAATTTTACCGATAAAACCGGAGTAGATGCAGTATTTGAAACAGTGGGCTTCGAGAACACTTACGAAATCAGTTTGAATTGCTTATCAAGAGGCGGTAGGCTTGTGATCATCGGCTACCAGCCTGAGAATTATCTTCCTCGAATTCACCCTATTCAGTTGATAGTTAAAGAAGCTAGCATTCTTACATCTCGTGCTGGAACGCATGGAGAATTGAAAAAAGTTGTTGATTTGTTGAGAAGAGAGAAGATCCAGCTCACAGTAACTGATAAATTCAAACTTGAACAGGTTAATGAGGCATTATCCAAGTTGAGGAACGGGGAAATTATAGGTAGGGCCATAATCGTTCCTTGATGCGAGTCTGAAATATCAAACTAATCAGATTAACAGACTTGCACCATTTATGTCTATAGTAGCTCCATTAATATATGCTGATGCATCGGATACCAAGAAGAGTACTAGATCAGCAACGCTTTCAGGTTCGCCCAATTTTCCCATTGGAATTTCCTCTCTCCATTTATCAAGCTCCTTTATCGAGGTCGTCTCTCGTATCATGGGGGTATCTATAAGACCTGGGCATATGCTGTTGACATTTATGTTATAAGGGGCTGCTTCTCTAGCAAGATGTCTGGTCAGTCCTAGTACTGCCGCTTTGGATGCGGTATAATGAGCACCTCCAAGTTCGCTTGTACTTCTACCGGCTGAAGAGGAAATATTCACAATTTTTCCACTCTTCTTTTCTTTCATGTATTTTAAAACGACTTTAGAACAATTGAAAACTCCTTTTACGTTGATCTTCATCACTAGATCCCACTCTTTATCATCGATCTCTTCAATCGATTCCCTTCTGCGCAAAATTCCAGCGTTGTTTATCAAAATATCAATGCTTCCATACTTTGATACAACCTCGTCGACCATTTGTTCAACTTGTAAGTAGTTACCCACATCAGCTTGGTATCCAAGGGCATCTCCATTGGATATTTTGATTTCCTTGACAACTTTATTCATCATACTCTCGTCTAAATCGTTAACAATGACGGTTGCGCCAAAAATCGACAATTTTTTTGCTATAGCTTCGCCCATTCCCCTTCCAGCTCCTGTAACAATTGCTATTTTACCTTTTAGACTAGTCTTATAGGATTCCATTACAAACATTTCCAAAAATTATTTCAAAACAATATCATAATTAACATTGAGTTATGATTTATTTTTCAATGGGTGCGTTAACAAGATTGCCCCACTCAGTCCATGATCCATCATATACTTTTACATTTGAATATTCTAAAAGCTGTGTTAATACAAACCAGGCAAATGTGGCTCTATGGCCTGTCCTACAGTAAGTAATTATTTCCTTATCTGGTGTAATTCCATTCGATAGGTACATTTTCTTAAGTTCATTCAAAGGTTTGAAGCCACAATCACGTTGAATGTTTTCTTCATAGTAAATATGAATGGCTCCAGGTATTCGACCGGCCCTATAAGAACCTTCTTGGGGTAATTCGGGCACATTGATTAATTCACCCTTGTATTCTTCTGGCGTTCTAGCATCTAATAAGATAACATCTTTTTTCCTAAGATTATTGAGAACATAATCTCTATAGACTCTTAAACTATTGTTGGATTTACTTGACTTATATTTTGATTTTTCTGGAGAGCTTAGCTGTTTTGTAATTGGCCGTCTTTCGGCAATCCACTTCTGTAATCCCCCATTTAGTATCTTTAAGTTCTTATGCCCGTTATAATGGAATATAAAAAAAGCATATGTCGCAAATTGTAAAATTAAACTCGAAAAAATTACTTGTGAATCGTTAGTGATCCCAGATTTTTCCATGAGTTTTTCGAAATTTCTTTCAGTGATGAAATCTCTGATTGTTGGATGCCACAAGTCCATTTTCCAATCCAAAATTATTGATTTAGGAATATGGCCTTGAGTGTTGGTAGGCAATGGTGCAGGATCAATTTCAATTATTTTTAGATCTGGATCGTCTAAATTTTTTTCTAGCCATTCAGTTTCAGCTAATACTTTAGAATATTGATTTTTTGATTTTTGAAGATTGTTAATATCTTTCAAGCCCATAACACTCTTTTAATAAAATTAAGAAGAAGATAATACCGATATTTTGATTCTCAACTCTTCTATCTAAAAATAAAGTATTTTTATTATTACTTTTCTATTTTTTAAAGACCATGATTCTAAAAGAAATTGAAAAAGAGATAGAGAAAGAGAAAGGGAATGGACATTTTATTTATCCCTTCTATGAAAAATACTGTTTCTCCAATATACCATCTATGATATTAGAACTTTTTAATATAAAACCGCTCAGACAAAACATACTTTCGCAAATTATTAAAGATAGATTTGAAATCGAGAAAATTTCAAAGATCGTTCTCTTTCTCATCGACGGTTTGGGTTATAATTTTTGGACAAATTATTTGGAAAAGTTTGAAGTTTTTCATAATTTCACCAAAAAAGGTACCGTAATGCCCCTTACCAGCGTTTTTCCTTCCACAACTGCAGCCACACTGACTACTATAAACAGCGGTCTAACGCCTCAGGAACATGGACTTCCAGAATGGGTCACTTATTTTAAGGAAATTGATATGCTAGTAAATACTCTCCCATTTTCACCATTAGAGATTGGTGGGAGAGATGAACTCTTAAAAATGCAAGTTAGTCCAAGGATGCTATACAAGGGGGAAACGATCTACCAAATCCTGAAAGGATCAGGTGTGGAGTCCTTCAGTTTTATAAACGAGTCGTACGCACATAGCGCGTATTCGAGATTGGTTCATAAAGGTAGCAATAAGATACCGTTTATTCATCCCTCAGATTTGGCTGTTAAGTTGAAAAATTCAATAAGGCAGGAGAGAGAGCCAGCCTATTTCTACGTTTATATCGATGACATAGATTATGTTGGACATAAATATGGACCCGATTCTGATGAATTTATAACTGAACTTACGGCTATCTCAAAATTTTTCAGTAAATTTTTCAATGCGATGGATAAAAAAACCGCAAGCGAAACGATTATCTTAATTGTTGCTGATCATGGCATTATTGATGTCTCCCCACAGGATACAATTTATCTCAATAAATATCAAAGATTGATAAAAAATTTTCAAATAAGTGAGATGGGGAATCTGATTCCTCCTACGGGCAGTCCTCGTGATGTTTTTCTCCATGTAAAACAGGATAAAATTGAAGAAATACATGATTTTCTATCGGAAGAGTTGAAAGAAAAGGCAAAAATATTGAGAACTGAAGAAGCTATTGAAATGAATCTTTTTGGATTAGGAAAACCAACGAAAGAATTCATAGATAGAATCGGAAATTTGTTAATTCTGCCTTACAATAATCATACAGTTTGGTACGAGCATTTAGAAGGAAGAAAATTTGACTCCTTAGGACATCATGGAGGGCTTAATAAAGAAGAGATGTTGATTCCTTTTGCCGTTGCAAATCTTTCTGAACTAATTGAATAAATTTTTATAAATAAATAGCATTTAACTCTGAATTTTCTGTTCATGAAATGAGATTTCACTCATTAATGTTTTTTTAACCGGGCATGTTTTTGCGTACTTCCTGAGCCGATTACTTTGATCCTCATTTAAAGGGCCAATTAGCTCGATTTCATATTCGAATTTAACTTTACCAGGAATCGATCGGTTCAAAGATACTTGGGTTGAAATTTCTTTCAATGGGATTTTGTGCTTTTCTGCATTCATTCGTAACCAGATCGATAGGCAGGTGGCATATGCAGCTTCTACCAATTCGTGTGGACCAAAACCTGAACCGCCACCCCCAAATTCCTTTGAGGCATCAGAAAGAGCATCGTACCTGCCATTAGTAAATTGGCACTCAAATTTATTTTCCAAACTCTTGCTTTTTATCATAATGTTATATCCAACCATAAAATGAATCGATAAATACTCTCCATTAATCAACCTCTCATAATTAAAACATTAAGTGAAAATACCATACTTGTATTACGAGTTAGACCTGAAGAATTTCGTGGTTCAAATTTCGATGCCCGCACCAAGGTACCCACACACACAATAAAATAATAATGCTCGCTTCGTTCATCAAATGATTTTCAATATTTGGATTGCTAGAATTTGATCTTTTTCTTGACAAAAGCATTGTTGATAATATGTTCGAGTTTTGGTTTTAGTGGCATGAATAAACCAACCACAACTGCAATGATGGCAAAATGAATGTAAATTAAATCCCCACCTAGTATATCTCCAAGATATTTCGCTATCAGATGCTGTGAGAAATCAAAAATGAAAATGATAAGTGCAGCTAAAATGGAATAGACTATTCCCTTCCTTACGAAGACTGTTATGTCTAAGAGTCGATCCTTGATTATTGCCATTCCAATTAATGCGCCAAAAGCGCTTACCATGAGAATACCCAAAGGTAAGAAAAAGGCAATATCAACTCCGTAAGCAACTAGAACTTTTACTTGAGCTAGACAAAACATGATGAAGCCCAAGATAATGTATGTAATATGACGACGAGTTACAGAGGATGATTCATGTTTGCGAGCATTGAGTAGTAGCCAACATGATGCCAAAATAGAAAGATTATAGAGTGCCCACCAAACAATCGTAAAAAAATCAAATGCGTTTCTTCCGATGCTTCCCCAACCATAATTATAAACGCCAGTGACAGGTTTCGAAAAACCTGCAATAAATCCAATAGGTCCTAAGATACAATATGCGTAAATGGCTATTGTAGATCTTATCCGTGGCTGGTTCAGGTAAGTCGTTGTGAAATGGTAGACGAATGCTGGAAATAAATTAATTGGGAAACTGAGAAGCGTCTGGTATAATATTATCTCATTAGGGTAACTATTCCTGATCATCGCCAGAAATATTCCTATATCCCAAGAAACAGCGGTAAAGAGAATTAGAGCAAAAAGGTAATGATATTTTTTCTTTCCTCTAGATAAAACAAGGAACATTACACTAATGTTTATGATGAATCCTATGATTGACACAATAGAGGTTATCCATAGGATAAAAGAAACCATATTTACTATACTAGCAATTTTGAATTTTTATCTTTATTGTGTGTGTGCGCACCAAGGTACCCAAACACACACACACACACACAACGAAATCGTAGTTCAAATTATAGTGCTCGTACCATATAGGGGCACGGAAAAAAATAGAGCTTTCTAAGCGCGCGCTTGTTACTGTGATAGTATATCTTTCATTAAACAGCCACTTCACCTCCCTTTGTTTAAGTTTGTAGACATTTGTGCACAGTACCGATTAAGATGTGTTCAATGGAAAGTAGCTCTTAGTAGACATTATACATCATTTGTCAACAACATATCAAATCAAATATTTTGTGGTTTAGCATATTGCATCGACTATACTAGTTACATAGCGCGCGCGATTTATTGCGCGTTATAATACAAATGATAGTTTGTATATTGAGAATAATATCATCAGAGCACCAATCATTCTGATAAGATATATATTGCTTCCATGTTTTTCAAGCAGGATACCTAAACTAGTTTTTGAGAGGAAAAAACCAATAATAACGGCAAAAAATCCATTGGATGCGGCTAGCCCCATGGTGATTTGAACAGATATTCCCAAAGCGTAGAACATCAAGATATATCCAAAGAATTGAATTAATATTCCCAAAATCACGAATCCTATCCCACCTTTCCAATCTTCTCGTAGTCTTTTTCGTTCTCTCTTATGAAATATAAACGGCATTAATGCCAATAATACTCCAAACCATGCAAATTCGCGCCAAATAAGAAAATTAAAATTTGAAACAATCTTCAAAGCGGGCTTAACGGCCACATTGCCCAAGGCATATAGGAATGCTGCGATAAAAAAGATCCAGAACGCTTTATTCTTAAATGAAAAAAGCTGTCTGGCATTTATATTTTCATCCCATGAAGTCATGATAGCCCCTAACCCGGCTATTAAAACCCACAAAATCACTATTAGACCATAGAATTCATTAAGAAAAATATAAGTTAGAGGTATCACGAAAATCGATTGTGTGGCAATTATGGGAGATGCAGATGAAGCATCATATTTAGTTAGTCCATAATACATTAGTAAATAGGCCAATATTGAGGTCCCACCAGATATGATAGCATATGGGGCAACTTCCAAAGGCGGTAAGAATATCTGGTCAGGTACTATTAGATAAGATAGAATTGGAAATATAATTATTATTAGTATACCTTGTAAATAAATAAAGGAAATATAATTCCTCATTTTTTTGGAAAGTATATATTTGGCGACAAAAGAGAAGCTGGCCCAAAATAAAGATGAGATTATAGCATAAGAAACAAAAAGCTCCAATTAATCAATCACATCTTTGATTATTAACAATGGTTTTTTAGTGTGTAGCCAATGTATATTGGCAAAGTGTTTTTAAGGTTTGATTAAAAAAGAATTTTTGTCTAATAAACTGGAGGGTGCACGCTATTGGTGTGAGCATTATAATTTGAACTACAATTTCGTTGTATGTATGTGAGTACGCATCAAAAATACCTAAAACAAACTATATCATTCTTGAAGGAGCAGAATTAAAATTAAAATGCCTATTAAGCGCGCGCTATTGATACCTATTATTATAGGATTTTTAATTCTAGCACAAGCGCTTTTGTAATTATCAGGTTTTATTTAAGGATCTAAGGAGTTCTTTTAATTCGGCAGTCGCAACACACATAACAGTATCAGCGCCACCATAGTATAGATATATTTTATCTTTCTTAAGAACGGCCCCACAAGTGAAAACTACATTTGGGACATCCCCCTCGACCTCAAACTCTTCCTGTGGTTCCAGTATCGGCTTCTTTCCTCTCTTTATTATTTTATATGGACGTTCCAGATCTACCACTGCGGCTCCAAGTCTGTAGTTCCACTCTCTATCGACACCATGATAAATTATGAGCCACCCTTCTTCGGTTTTAATTGGAGGGGCCCCACCACCAATTTTATAATGTTCCCAATCTTCTTTAGGACTCATTACTATGTCGGTATTGCCCCAATTTATCAGATCATTAGAATAAGCAATCCATATATGTGGAGGAATCCGATGATATATGACCCATTGACCCTGTATCTTCTCAGGAAATATGAATGCATCTTTATTATCAACCCTTGGAAATGGATAATAACGTTTCCCCCATCTCCAATTCTTTTGAACAAAATCCTTCTTTGATATTGAGGTAATCGCTAACTGAATTGTATTAATTGAAGGTTTCATAAACGGCATTTTACCGTAGGCGGTATAAGTGAGGTATATTCTGTCCTTAATCTGGGTCAGTCTCGGATCTTCACATCCAAGACATTCCACTAAATTGCCCTTTTCTGGCTCAAATACTGGCCAATCCAATCTCTCCTCTATTTGAAAACCATCTTTGGTCGATGCGTAACCTAATCTAGAAATTCCATCTTTCTTTCCTCTTGCTCTATATAAAAGATGTATTTTATCTTCTAAACATATGGCTGCCGAATTAAAGACCATATATGATTCCCAAAGATTTTTCGGATTAGGTGATAGTATTGGATTCCCCTTAAATCGCTCAAATAGGCCACACATATCGAAATTATACCGCCATTAAATAGATCTTCAGACCAATAAATTAAACATCACTAATTTTTTGATGATATATAACTGAAAGTACATGATTTACTTAAATTTAGATCTTTAACATTATAATGTATTACATTATAATCAAACTTTTTGGATAGATATATGATTATATTATTGATCGAAGTATACTTTTCCAATTCTTTTGGGGTGCTGAATCTTAAAGATCGGTTTAATCGGAGCATGGAACACTGATTCAGGTGCTTCTATACATGCGGAATTGATAGGTAGAGAATGGGTGAAAGCAGGCCATCAACTTTCTGTTTTTACCTTTTATGAACATAGTATCCATGGTACTGGTATAACAAATAAAGATGAAGATTATGTTTTTCGTTGTTTCACCACTTCTACCCATCCCCAAGTAAAACTGGATCCTCTTCCTTTTCTTAAGGAAGACTATGAATATTTTGTTGTCGAAGATTTGAACATGTTACCTCAAGCTCCTTTAGGAAAAATATTTCACTGGATAACAAGAAAAGCCAAGACCATCAATGTAATACATGATGGTAAGTTACAAGATAATCCAACATTTTATCAGTTTAATTGGGATGCAATTGTGGGTTTTGATGAAAGATATATTAAATTCCTTAAAGAAGCATATCCATTCGAACTGCTGCATCAAATTCCATTCCCCTACCATCAGCTGATGGTTGGAGGCAAGAGAGCAGCAAGAAAAAAATTAAAATTACCTCTTGGGAAAAAAATCTTATTTATGTTTGGATCTGCTGCTAGGGTTGGTATCGAAACAATCCCTTGGATAATAAAATATGGCTCTGGCTATCCTTTACAAATTCTTATTGTTAGCCAAGATAAAATTGCTATAACAAAGGCTCTACGATACTCTAGAATAGCTGATATTGATATAAGGGAAGATATATTGACTGTCTCTCAGCTATACGACTATCTACATGCTTGCGATGCTCTCATCTTCAATAAACCTTCCCAATCACATGTTGTAGTTTCGAGTACAATTTTCCAGTGCCTGGGATCTGGGTGTCCAATAATAGCTAGAGAATCAAATGCAATAGAAACCCTTAACGATGAGGTTTTAAAATTCAAAAATCAGAAAGAATTTAAAGATTGCTTAATCGCGGTCTTGGAGCAGAGGGAAAAATATAGGAATTTAATTAAAAAGGCAGAAAATTTGATATTAAAAGATTCTCCCAAGAAAGTGTCTGAAAGATTTATAGAATTATTTGAAAATCTATGAAATGTTCTAATCGATTTGTGAATATAAGTAGTCGTTTTTCAATCTTGCTCTTTTGAATAGATAATTAAAGAAGGGATTCAAAAAGTTCTATAAACATTTCAGCAATTTTTTTACTCCCATGCACTTCAGTCCATCTCTTTGTCTCTTCCCGAGCTTTCTTCCATTCATTCCCCTGTTCAAAAGCCTCAATTAAACAATTCTTGAACTCTTTTTTATTGGAATAATGAAGAACTGAATCTCTTATTTCATATAAGAAGTTTGAATCTCTAGCAGTAGCTACGCAACCAGAACCCATGGCGAAATGAATCGTACTCGATAGGACAGCTAAATTATCCACAGATCTTTTTGGAAAAAGCCATGTATCACTCGCATGTAAATGTTGGTATAGTTCATCTCTTTCCAACACTTCTTTTCTAAAAATGCTTCGGCATCCTGAGAAATCTATGCCAGTTATTCTTTGCGTTTCACTAATTATTAATAATAAAAGATTGTAATCTTTACTCAATTCCCTTAAAACTTGCATTTCTTCCTCTTGTAGGTGTCTCCATTTTTGTCCAAAAATAAAGACTATCTTTGCATCCAGAGGGAGATCAAGCTGTTTTCTAGCTTTAATCTTGTCCCCAGGATCCCATCTGGCATGAGGAAATGGAATTACATGTATCATGTCTTTTGGATAAATTTTTGAAAGGAAGTTTGTAAACCGGTCATCAAAGCAAACTAAAGCATCCCAATCATGTTGATAGAACGAGGGGTCTCTTGAAATACTATTCTCATGCACTACATGAATTGTTTTACTTTTACGTTTTATTACAGGAAATATCTTTTGTAGTTTATCCATCGGAACCATGTTTATGTCTTGAGCAACAAATATTTCACATTCATTTTCTACAAAAGGGACTGGATCGAAAAAATTGGTAATCTGTCGAGTTCCAAAACAACGAATCACATAGTTTTCATCTTGCCCTATTAAGGAATGGCCATGATGATCTTTCTCTGTGAATGAGAACACTCTTAAATCATGACCTTGTTCCACCCATCTTCTGCCTACAAGCTCAGAATGAATAGAAACTCCTGAAGTTTGATTCCATGCCGCCATCATGCCAATTTTCATGGTTTATTTCACTTTTAAATTACATTAGAATTCTTACATTAATAAAAATGATTTCCCAAATCATTTACCACAAACAAGTCAAAATAGATACCATCTATCGTTTGTACATAGCTGTGTTAATTTTATGAATGTCAAATTAAAATTGCATTCGTGTAAAATAGTAAATGTTTTATATGACTAGTGCTAACCAGAAGGAGTTAAGTGGTCTCTAATGAAAGTGAAAAATGGCAAAATCATGTGCTATAAAATAAATGAGCCCTTCATCGACCATTGTAATAAAACAATGGAAGAATGCTTTTTAGAATCATTAAAAAAATTTAGAGACACTGCACCGTCTTTTGATTTTCTTGACTATGATTATGTTCAGATAATTCCCAAAAGAAGCTATGAACGGTGGGATTCAGCAAATGATGGTTCCCAGGGATATAGACATAAAGAGACAGGGTGGACTGTCCCAGTTAATTGTATGCAATGTGGAAAAACTCCAAGGATGTGGATTAAAACAAACAGCTCAATACGGTCTCAATTGGTCATTTCTAATGACTCGCCTATTTGGAATTTTATCGTTGTTAAATAGTTAACGCATTCTAAGCGTTCGTTAAAGCGCGTGCTTCATAAATGTTCAATTAATATTCTTAATCCTATGATAATTAAGATTAAACCACCTAAGACTCCGATTTTATTTTTAAAAAAGCGTCCAAATCTGTTTCCAAGATAAACTCCTAGAAAGGACAATAAAAAAGTGATTATTCCAGTTATAATTACAGGGACTACAATTGAAACTTTTAAGAATGACAAACTAAGCCCAACAGCCAAAGCGTCAATACTTGTAGCAATCGATAACATCAATAAAACGCTAATATTAAGTGGACTAAGTATTTTCTTGGATTCCTTTTTAATCGATTCATAGATCATTCTACATCCAATAAAACTCAGAAGCCCGAAAGCTATCCAATGATCAAAACCCGCGATGAAATCTATGACGTTCGTTCCAGCTATCCAACCAAATACTAACATAATTGCCTGAAACAGTCCAAAGAATGCCCCAATCTTTAAAGCATCAGTAAATTTGAAGAATTTATTCGTTAATCCATTTACTATGGACACAGAAAAAGAATCCATCGCCAATCCGAATGCAATCAATAGTATAATTAAATCCATCCAATTTCACTTTTTAGGAATAGAACACTCTTTTATTAAATTAAAAAAACATTTTCTTTTTTGATTGAAACTCGAAAAACAATTAAGTTTGAACTTATTTTATATTTATATGCGTTTCCAGTGGAAAAAATTTCGAGAAACACAAAAACAATCAAGCGATCATTGATGAATTTGTTCAAAGATAAAGGAGCTTTGAGCCTGGATAGGTTGAGTGTGGAGATCATTGGCAGGACAGAAGAGGCAAAAAGGCTTGATAAGATTCTAGAAGGGACTTCTCAAGGTTATCTCCCTAAGGTAATAAGCGTATTTGGTCCTCCGGGTAGTGGTAAGACGCTGGTGACACGAAAATTATGCAAAGACTATGAGATTAGATCTGAGGGTAAATTCAAATCATTATATGTTAACATCGGCGGAAACAGAACGGTCTTTTCTGTGGCTAATAAGCTTTTTATGGCTTTGGGCGGCGAACCACAGCTATCAAGAATTGGAATTAATGGAATTTTAGAAAAGTTCTGGAATAAAATTATTGATTTAGGAGGTTCTGGAACAAATTTTATCTTGGTTATTTTAGATGAAGTTGATAGATTATTTCTCGATCGAAGGGGAGATCCTTCTGGATTCATGTATGAGTTGGTCAGAAGCGAGGATAGGCTTGAGAATGCTGGCATTAAACTCTCTTTGCTGACAATTTCAAATGATATAGTCTGGGATTTTTGGGAATTGGACGGTCGAGTGAGGTCTAGTATGGGGACTGAGGAGACCTTCTTTACTCCCTATAGTGGAGAAGACCTTAGACAGATACTGGAAGGTAGATGCAAAGAAGCTTTCGAACCTGGAGTGATTGATGAAAAAGTCTTACACTATAATTTTTTGAAGTACTTCTTGGTCTAAAATTTCCAAACATACGATAACTAGTTTCTATCCCCCAACGAGTAACTCTGGAAGAATATCTACCTTCTTATGCCGGTTGTTTTAAACGAGAGAGAAAAAAATAATTTAATGAGAAACTGGAAGCCAGCTCTGTCTTATGTCATTATTGCAACCTTTTTTTACTACATGAGTTTTGTAACGATGTTTTATGCAATGAAATTTTCTATTTCATTGTCTGAGGTATTAATAGCAACGCAAGGAGTCTTACGGTCATGCTGGGTTTTTTAATATCCCAAGTCAGTCCAAGATTAATTGCAGAAAAACATACCAAACGCATATACATACTTCGCATAATTGGGGCGATCTTAATTATAATAGGAGTTTTTCATATTTTAACGTGAAAATTCATGTGCTTTCACTATTAAAGGAAAGACATTAAACCCATTTTTTAAACCATTTTACCGTCAAATCTATCAATTGCTGCTCGTGGCCTGGGCTATCGAAAAAGTGATTTGCATTCTCGATCAGTTTCAAATCATTTTTTGAAGAAATGTGTTTCATCAAATTAATTGAGTGTCTGAAATCTACTGATTCGTCTTCTGTTCCATGTATAACCCTTGTCGGACAATTTATCCGCTTAGCATCGACTAAAGGGTGAATGGATTGTATTTCACGCCAAAAAGGCAATCCCACTTTGTATCTTAATTTTCTACGATAAGGAGAAGGGTCTTTTAAATACCAAGTGTAACCTTTCTTT
>Ga0111204_137_pt1 | contig 13981 bp, 11 predicted proteins | sample DeeMarSWOR136_30_FD_80378 | JGI IMG/M metagenome (GOLD analysis project Ga0111204, IMG submission 80378) | Crenarchaeota group archaeon SMTZ-80
CAATGCGGAGCAAACAACTATCTTGCTTAAGTGAACAAACCCACGGCGAAATCCGTGGTAAATATTGTGAAAGACATGAATCAGCATAAGTCCGGAGACAATAACGAAACTTATGGTACAACCAATTGCAACGCCAATGATGCCATATCCAGCCTTAATAAGGAGATAGTCAAGCCCGTAGTTGAGGGCAGTGGCACACAGTGTGTACAAAATCTGATAGCGAAGCTGATTAGTAGCATTAAGGAATGAAAAGGTGAAATACCTAGTTACAAAGCTTAGATAGCCAAAGGAGAGCAGTATGATGCATGGAAGGCTCTCCCTATATTTAGAGAGGACTACATTAACTAAAAACCTATACCCTAAAAAAATCGACCCCAATAACAGCGCTGAGATTGTTAACAGTAGTGGAAGGTAATATTCGGTATACTTCTTGAAAGAGGAGAAATCCTTGGTGTCCTCGGCTCTGCTGCGCTCCAACAGAATTCTTCTGTAGATGATCATATTGAGCATAGAGATAAATCCTGTAACAACTGATACCGAACCGAGTGCAAAACCATAGAGGCCAACCTCACGTCTCGATAACATGATCGCTATGATCGTGAGATCTGCAGTCCAGAAAAGGCCATCAGTGGTCTTGTTTATGAACAGTATCAAACCGATTTTCAATAACTCCCAGAGTTTTTTTAAGGGTAGCTTGAACTTAAAACGTATTGGCTGAAGCCAGTAGAAGTAATATATAAACGTTATTAGAGTTGTAATTAGCGTGCCGAATACCAACCCTTTCAGTTTCCAGATGACCACAAAAAACAATACTATTGTCAGCAGGGTGGCCACGAGACTTCCGGAAAAGCAGATATCCTTAACCTCTTCCGCTTTTTCCGGATTGCCCCTGCCCATGGCAAGCGGAACCTGCCGCACCACTGCCTGCACGAGGCCCAGGTGGTTGTAACTAGCATAGTGCTGGACCAGACCGATAATCTTAAAAGCCCCAAAGTTAACCGGCCCTAACAGCGAGGCTGAGACAATATTCAAGGGAATATGTAAGGCCACCCCGATCATTGAGCCAAATGAATTCTTTAGTGACATGCGGACAGCCATCTTTTTCTCTTCGGACAATCTCATTTCATAACCGGATCAAAATTGTGAAGCTCAGCTTTACTCTGCCCATTACCCGACTAGAAAGATCATAATCGCTGGCCTTTTGAAAAAAGAAGCCGTTCTCGGATTTAGTCTATGCATTGCATGCGAAATTTTTTCCATAGATTTTTAGCGGCGACAGCAATCTTCCTATCTATTAAATTATTAATATAGTTCATATACATAACCTTTTCGGTCGCTTCTTACATCTGTATGGACATCCACGTGATGAAAGAAACATCACATTCTTGTTTTTTAATGTATTCTCTTTCTTTATAAGCAACTCAGGATCTGTCAAATACATATATATATTCAATTTACTGATTCATAACCTTCTTTAATAGACCCATACATTCATAGTTGAATTATATAATCTGCAATTCTTTCACCAGCCCTTCCGGGGAAGGGGCCGCACTCATTCTGTATTATCTGTTCCCGATTTTCTTTATCAAGGTTACGGTTTTTGAGATACATGTTAATATATTTTATTAATTCCTCTTTACTGAATGCGGTCCTGACTCCCCCGGTCTTAATTATTCTCTGGTTGTGAACTTGGTTGTAGTCAATAAATATATTTTGCATCGCTTTTGTTCGCCCGCCGTTGCCATGACCCTCGAAGCAAACATTTATCACAGGTAGCTGAAAGATCGCGGCCTCAATTGAGAGAGTGGAAAACATGTTTACAAGAACATCAGAATGTTTAAGAATAGAAGCCAAGATAACCATTTCATCCCTCGGCATGTCAAAATAGAGCTTTTTTGACAGTATCCGTGGAATACTGTAGAAGACATGGGGATATTTTTCTTTTGCATGTTCATATTTGGCAAGTATTTTAGAATAGAGAGGAGTCCCTTTGTTATACTTGAAGTGAATGGGATGAAGTCTTGTCAGAAGCTGACAGGGAAAATCAAAAAGGTTGTCTTCAATTGCTCTGCCGAGTATCTCTACTAATTCAGGATTCCATGGATAAGTATTCGGAGATTTTGTGCCAAGGAAGATAAGCTTCCTGTTCTTATCAAATCCAAACATGTCAAACAGTTCATCCCGGCTCATGATCTGATCATCCCGGTAATATATATCAAAGTGGGCAACACCGCCGGTGAATATTCTATCAGGCCTCATGTCATGATATTCAACCATTTCCTTTTTCATTGTATCTGTCCAGGTAATAATCCTGTCAGGAATCGCGCCGCCCAGACCTTTGCTGGATGGATTGTCCCAGCTTAATATAAGAGTTATGACTTTTGCGTTGTGTTTTTTCGCCTCCCTCATGATATATGCATCATAGCCTGGTTCGATATTGCCGAGAGTTGTTGTTATGACGGTTGACGGTTTGTATTTTTCAAACAAGTGGTTATGAAAGTTGCCAGGAAACATCCTGCTTTCGATCCTGATTATTAATTTTCTGAGTATACTGGAATGTCTCAATACCCATACTACAGAATCAAGGATTTTTTCGTTTATGCTGCCCCAGGGGCCTTTCATGAATTTTGATTCCTGCTTAAAGACTTTATAATGATCCTCAACAGTTTTTATATCAGAGGCCCCGTTTGTTGTAACCCACCTGAGGATTTTAAAAAGTTTCTGAAGCTTTGATTTGCTGTAATATTCAAGACATTTTTCAGATTCAAATTTTTCAATAAAAACATTATCATCCTTAAACTCTTCAATAAAGTAATCCTCATCAGCATTTGATGTCAGAATTACAAGCCTTGCACCAGCATCCTTAAGGTTTTTAAAAATATCACTTCTAAGCAGATAACGCGCCCCGAATCCCTGAAGGACAACCAGAAAAATTGTTTTTTTATTTTTATTCATATTCTATCTAAGCAGTTATAATTTTAGTTCTATTCGTGGTTCTTAATAGTGCAACAAATCGTGTTGCAAATCAAAACTGTATTAATCTCTTTGTTTTTGCTAGAGTTACTCTTATAACCTTCGTAATCGAGTATATGAATGGCCACAAATAGAAGAATAAGATGATGAAGAAGGGATTATTTGTTTCACATTTGTCTCCATCCTCCAAATTGGATTTTGCGGCTATTATCCTTATTCTCCGTGGGACCTTTCTATCTTCCGCAATAACCCTGAATCTGTTTTGCTTCAAAAACGAATTGCACGTAGCCCAAGTGAAGTTAAAAAGGTGAACGGGTCGCAAAAACTTTCTCGGGGATTGGTTAAACCATCTCCACAAGGTAAAAATATTCGGAACTTCTAGATAAAGTAAGCCATTCGAAGATAATTTTTTATGAAACCATTGGAGTTCAAAAGTGGGGTCCGAAACATGTTCCAGAACATGGAATAGACAAATAATATCAAACATATTTTCTGAACGGTAATCGTTGTTTCTATATGTTTCAATAGTCCCGTTAAAAATGTGCAACCCGAATTGCTCTTTCGCAAATTTAGCATAATTATCCGAGGGTTCGATCCCTAAAACTTGTGCACCGTTTTCCTCACAAAGTTTTAAAAAAATACCATTAGCACAGCCAACTTCTAAAATCTTTTTATTCTCTATTCGAACATATTTTTGCAGAACGGCTAACCTTTCGAGCGATTTTTCCTCCCCCATATCCGCATCAGGAACATCTGTTTTACTATAAATTGAATGATACTTTGATGAATAAAATTCCTTTCGTTCATTTTCATCCATCTGTAGCTTCTCAAACACAAGTCCACATCGAAGGCAAACCACAGTATTTACTCTTGAATTGAACCTTCCTCGTAAACCCACCTTAAAAGACCTATTATAACCACATAAATTGCATCTACTTATGAACTGCATAGAGTTTTTCATGACTGTAACAGTTTTGCCGCCAGATTATGCTGGTGGCTATAGACCTAAGGTGGTTTGAACTCATTTAAAAGATTGAGATAAGTGCTCAATGACATTTAATTAAACCATGTTGAAAAAATACAGTCGTTTCTGCCAATAATACAAACCCAGAAAACTCTGTAGAATCAGATTCAATCATGCTAATTAGTATCTGTTGCGGATACTGGTTTTTGTCATTCCCGCGCAGGCGGGAATCCAGTTTTTCGACCTGGATACCTGCTTCCGCAGGTATGACATCTTCATTTTTATTCTTTCCGCAACAGAAACTAATTAATGCAGGTTATAGGAAAATGCCCAGCACATTTAGACATAGTCGTAAAGATATGACCAAACTTAGCTTGCTCGTTTGGTATATCTGTGATTTTCGCCATATTGTTTATTGATTAGCAAGAGTTTTGCTTAACATCCTAAAAAATAGCTCTTTTTTATCAAAGTATCTACTTTACAAAAGCACTTTCATACTTCATTTTTCTATTCGATGCTCTAATTTTATTAATAATTTTATCCTTCGCGGTCTTAACATCAAGACGAAAAAATATATCTATAAACAACTCTATACCCACGTGGAAAATTGTCTTACACTTAATGCTTTTTCTTTCAACCCCAAATTGGGACAAATTTCTAAAATACCATCCGTAACATTTAGTAAAAATAAATTGATAGGTCTTTTTTCTATAAAGAAATTTCCATGTCAAGATTGTCATCATCCAGGACGGAACTGCCCAGAATCTCTGCATCATATAAAGCATATTGAAATAGCTCTTCTTCAGGGTCATTGTTGATTTGTTGTACCATTCGTGGGGATTATTTATTTTTCCTTCTCTTATGGCGCGATTAAATAATTCTGTCCCAGGATATAAATTTAGTGAGTAAATACTTAGTGAAAAGGGTCTTGATAAACGTGAAATAAACCTCAATGATGTAACAATATCGTCGTCTTCTTCCCACGGATTATCCGTAATAAACATATAAGCCACCTTGGGGGTATTCAACTTATTTAATATATTTGCAGCTCTCATGACTTGCTCATCGCTTTCTGGTCTACCATAGATTTTATTCCTTACCTTTATGCTCCCAGATTGTATCCCCATTTTTACTGAAAAAAAACCAGCATTTAGCAATAACCTCAATTTGTCTTCTTTTACTGCAGTAGGTATAACACCTGAAGAAGAAAATGGGATATTCAACTTTTCCTTCCATTTGGTAGAGAACTCCTCTATATATTCTAATTTCAGAGACATTATGGTGTCATCCCTAAACATAACCATTTGGATATTACCGTAATCTTTTTGAGTTCTATCCAATTCAGCGATTACGTTATCGACACTTCTCACTCTCAAACGATGATTATCTTCAGCGCTGTTTGCGCAAAATGTGCATTTCATCGGACAACCACGGGCAATCATCGTTGGATATTCCTTGAGTAGGTATTTACGTATATCCTCATGAGTTGCCTCCCTAATTAGTCCATTCTCTATTAAATAGTGCCCACTCGGTCCATAATCTGGGAAAGGCAAAGTAACAAGGTCTCTAATATAAGGAGCTGTATGATTTCTGATGTTTCCATCCTTAAACCATAAACCTGGGATATCTCTTTTTTTATCTCCTCCCATCATATTTTGGATATATTCTTTGAAATTTGTGTCGCCCTCACGCGTACATAGTACATCCGCATATTCGAGACATTCCTCAGGATTTATAATTACATGTTTTCCTCCCCACACAACAGGTATATCACCCAGCGATTCTTTTATTCTCTGAGTTAATTGGACTGAATTAAAAAAACCCGCAGTCATTAAAGAAAAACCAATTATGGAAGCTTCTCTGCAGAATTCCAGTACTTGCTCAACAACAGAATTAGTAAACTTTAAACATCCAGGTGTATTTTCCTCTACACTCATTATAGATTGCGAAAATACTCTCATTGCTGTTATTTCTGCCAAATATAAAACCCTCACCTCTGCCCCTATGCTTTTAAGCTGTGCAACAATAATATTCAAACCGTAAGTAGATCCTATAGGTGAATTTACCAATAATACAACGCTAAATTTAGACATGTTTCCTTCCATGTACAAACAAAACGTAACTGCTTTCTTTTTGAAGCATGTACTCAGCTACAATAAAATCAACTTCAGTATCTATATTCACTGACCTTTCAGGAGGCATTATATAACCAAGGCACTTCTCCCCTTGAAAAGTTCCTCGATTCATAAAAACATCCCGTTTGGTGGCATAAATTGCACCATTAACTATATAAACTGGTGGCAAGATTTGACGAGGTGGATTTTCAACTGGTGGCTTTTGATAATCTACCAACAGCCCATTCTCAAATTTCTTCATTTTCATGGGATGCCAGTTGTCAACATCAACGACGCTTATAATCCCATCGGCATCAGATTTTATTAGCTTAATCAAAGCCTCAGTCAAATCTTGATAAGTTCTTAAAGGTGCAGTGGGTTGAAGCATAATAATGTAGTCATATTTTAGGCCCCTTATTTTCTCCATCTCTCCGACAGTATGCTGGATTGTAGGGATTGCCAAAGCCGTATCGGTTGCGAGTTCTTTTGGCCTTAGAAAAGGAGCCTTTGCGCCATATTTTATAGCGATTTTTCGAATTTTATCGTCGTCAGTACTTACCACGACATCTGTTATGAGAGAACACTTAAGAGCGGTTTCTATTGTATGTGCAATAAGGGGTTTGCCAGCAAGGGAGCGGATATTTTTTTTCGGAACACTTTTAGACCCCCCTCGTGCAGGTATGGCACCCAAAATCCTCACTCAATTTCTCCCCAATTATAGACCATTCTATCTCCAGTCTTGGAAGCAAACCTTCCTCGGTAATAATCCCTATTTAGAAGCTCAACTCCTGTTAAAGCCCTGTTCGGGACTCCTACCATTTTGTCATATTCAGGAACATGTTTGTTTATGTAATCCTTAATCTCCTCAGCTGGTATCTTAGAAAACTCTACCAGTTCCTTCAACTGATCAGGATTTATTGAAATTGGGCCATCTTTGGTTTCCTCAGTTGGGAGGATAGTGAAGTGTCTCTCCACCAGGTCAGCACCAAAATACAAAGCTCCAATGGAAGCTTTTAATCCATCTCTCGCCACTGAAGTGTGATCACTGAAGCCTACCGATGGAGTAAATTGGCGAAGCCAATCAATACGAGCGAGGTTTAAATCATCCAAAGGTGTCGGATAGATTGTAACACAATGCAAGAATGTAAATGAATTTCCGTTTAGAATACTAGCTGTTGCTCTTACATCAGCATCAAAAACTGCACCTGTTGAAATAAATAGATGTCTGAAATGCTCTTTTAATTCTCTTATCATCGGAAAACTTGCACAATCATAGCTTGCGACCTTTATCTCTTGCCAATCTAACGAGGATAGAAAAGGTATCCGGGATCTTGTAAAGACGGTGGTCAATGGTTTTATTCGAGCCTTTTTGCATTCCTCAATAAACCAACGGAAAGCATTATCATCAAGATTCATTGGCTTAAGCCTCTCATACTCCAGTTGATATGGCCTCTTTATTGCCTTTCTGACTCCGTTCTCTACAACTCCTTCTTCAAAACGCTCCCTGAATGTCAGGTCATCAGCTAAGATAGATTGAACTTTTGCATAATCTGCACCAGCCTCAGCGGCTGCCCAGATCATATCTTTAAGGATTTTCAAATCCCCTTTATGATTCTGGCAGCATTCGGCAATGATTATAGCCATATCTTTACCTCCCCCAATTCCTGTCGGAATTTCTTTTTCCCCTTTGCATGGACATTTTGTTCTGTCGTAGCTTCTTCCACTTTTCCTGAAGGCTTTTAACCTCACAGGCCTTACTTCGGGGACATACCAAAATAGCATCTGGTGTATCAATTATAACCATATTGCTTACACTAACAGAAGCCACAGGTTTTTGTTTAGAGAATATTATATTACGCTGGGAATCAATCCCTATGAATTCCCCACTTACGGCGTTATTCTCCTTGTCCTTTTCCCATAGCTCATAAAATGCATTGTAGTTACCGAAATCTATTCTGTTTATCTGTGTAGAGATTGCAATGAAATCCTTGAGCTTTTCGGTTACAGCATAATCGATAGATATAGAAGGAAACGTCTCATATGCTTTCCTTAGATTTTCATAATCACTATAGAACCTGCCAATACTATCATAAACATCAGGCATATTCTTGCTTATTTCATCAAGAAACTTCTTTGCTCTACCTATATAAATTCCACTATTCCATAAAACCATGCCCTCATTTATCATATGTTTGGCGGTCTTTAGATCAGGTTTTTCCATAAAGCCTGTTGCATGAAAACACCTTATCTTCTTACCACCAGAGGAAATTTTTTCTCCTAGAAAAACATAGCCATAATCTGTAGAAGGCTCTTTAGGGGTAAGTCCCAAGAGGACAATTTTGTTAAACCTTTTTGCTAATCTTTCTCCTTGCTTTATACATTCATAGAAGTGATCGTAATTGACTATTAGATGATCTGATGGAAATACTCCAATCACTGCGTTGCTGTCTTTATCAAGTATTTTGCGTGCGGCAAGGGCTATGCATGGAGCAGTATTTCTGCCCACAGGCTCCGTAATTATATTTTCAAAAGGAAAAGAATGTAAAACCTCTCTAACTTTGTCTTCGAATTGTTGCGTGATTACCAAGAATATCTTGTTTTCAGGGGTTACCGATAAGAGCCTTTCAATTGTCAACTCTAAAAGTGTTTTGTTCCTAAAGAGTCTTAGGAGAGGCTTTGGCTTATTGAGGGTGCTCAGTGGCCAGAGCCTGCTACCTTCTCCACCTGCCATGATAACGCTAAACATTGGCTAAGACTTTCTTAAGATCTGTTAAATTAGGTATAACGTAGTCCGCAAATTCAGCGCTTAAGTCACTCTCAAGTTTTCCATTTGCAATCCCGACGCACGTAATACCCAATCTGCCTGAGAGCCTTATATCCGCCTTTTCATTACCCACAAACATCATCTGGTCTGAAGCTAGTCGATATTTCTTTTTGATATAGTTTATGTGATCTTTACCCTTCTTGAAATTATCAGATGAACCAAGCATTTCTTTGAAGTATCTCCTTATATCCAGAAGCTCGGCTAAGTCCTCTATTTCACACTTTAATGCTGAACTTGATACAATTAAATTGTAACCTTTCGCTACGAGCCATATCAAAACTTCTCGATTTTTTTCATCAAATACCTTATTTTTATTAAACGAATCTATATTCCTTGAAGTGAATTTTGCGCTAAGGTTGTTCAACTCAGTAATAGATAAGCTTCTACCTATGTTTTCTTTTGCAATAAGCTGAAACAGCTCCTTGCGTGAGATACCCGAGTACCTTTCGTAACTTATAGCAGCTTTTTCAGAAGCAATATTAAACTTCTCTGCAAATGTCTCAGACGCATTCTTTACCTTTATGGTCATCGTATTTACAATGGTTCCGTCCCAGTCAAATAGTATAGCCTTAATGCTCATCGCTCAAACTCCCATAAACAATGCCATCTACTCTCTCAATCTCTTCACGCGGGAATATGTGCCAGCCATCAAAAAGAAGGGCGGGTGTGTTCATGAGCTCCACCAATCCCAAGATATCCATGTCCATATATGAGTGGTGATTATTCATAATCAAAACGCAATCAGCATCTTTAAAACCCTCTCTCAAACTACAACCAGTAATTCCTAACTTTTCTATTTTTTCCTTGTTAACTACAGGATCATATCCAAATAAATTCCTTTTGGTGTTGTTTCTTATGAGCTTTGCGAGATCGATGGTTGTAGAATCTCTAATATCAGAAGTTTCTGGCTCCCCTTTGAACGCAAATCCAATAAGAAACACCTTTATCGGCTCTTTCTTTTTATGCGTTTTAATAAAAGACTCTATTTTATTAAAGACAAATGTTGGCATATATTCATTGATTTTCCTGGCAACACGAGGCAGATCACTTTGGAAACCAACATCCTGCGCTGAATGCATATATAAATATGGATCTTTTTTTAAGCAAATTCCCCCGACTCCTGGACTAGGCACTGGAATAGAATTTCTGGGATACCCTTCATTAGCGGCTTTTATGACGTTTACCGCATCCAAGCCCCACAGGTCGCAAACCATAGTTAGCTCATTAGCAAAAGCGAAGGAGATATCTCTGAAAGAATTATTGACCAGTTTTACCATTTCAGCAGCCTCAAGTGATGATACACTAACAATAGTATGATTGAGATTGGAGAAGAAATTTGCCGCCGCATCTAGGCTTCTCTTGTTATATCCGCCTATTACTTGGGGCAATGATCGTAACTCTTCCAATGCCTTTCCTTCTATCGTTCTTTCAGGTGCATAAGAAAGATAGAAATCTTCTCCCCCTTTCAGAGCTGATTCTTTCTCAAGTATAGGAAGCAGTATATTGCGAGTTGTTCCGACTGGAACTGTTGACCTCAATATAACTATATCTCGCCTCTTTAGGATCCGGCCTATTCCTCTTCCTGATTTAATAATGTATTCCATATTGGGTTTATGATCGTTTCCAAGAGGCGTACCAACACTTAATATATAGATATCCGAAATCCCATCCTCTAGGGCCGCTACCCCTCTCAGGTTTCCTTTATTGACATGATATTTCAAAAGAGAAGATAAACCCTTCTCGTGAAACGGAGGCTGTCCACGATTTATATCTCTAACCACACCTTCATTTATATCATATCCAACAACACTGAAACCGATATCAGCTAGGATTACGCTTAGTGTGAGTCCTACAAATCCTAAGGCTACAACACAAACAGACTTATTTTTTAGATCAGAGGCTCTCCATAGCTCAAAGAAATCAATAACATCATCTACTCTTCCATGCTTGTCTACTACAATCACCTGATTAACTTTTACATCCCTAATTCTTCCGCTTGCCTTTACTTTTTGTGTCACCAATTCAAGCATTTCTGCTTCAGAGAGTCCTCTGGGTACTGTTATAGGGTCTGTAATCATTATTTTCTTTATCGGGGTATCAATATCTACGTCCTTTATTAAAGCCCGCCTTATATCCCCATCGGTCACTACACCCAGGAGTTTATTATCCTCACCCGTCACGAGCGCTATGCCTGTGGGGCAACCTTTTAAGGCCGCACCAGTAATGGTTTGCATTGTATCCCTAATAGTGAAATTTTTTGAAATAAGAATTGGTTCAATATTTCTATTCATGGTACTCTTCTTTCAGAAAGATTTTTATCTTTTTTTTAACCTCAGTAGATAGTACATATCCATTGGCTCAAATCCGTTGGTATCTATTTAAGATATAATGAAATGCTTTGATTTATATTTTCCAAGCATATGCACAACATAATTAGCAGAAGTTGAAATGGAATTCGAACCAGAGCTGCAACAGGCTTCTTTAACATCAAGGCTTCAATGTATATACATCCAGCAATAATAGTTACAATCTTGGCATCAGAGATAATCTCCTTGGATTTCAGTCTTGAATATGCCAGCATGACATTAGGTATTTTTATTAACTTCCGATAATAGTTTATTGGCCTTTTGCCGATTGACCAGGGACATTCCTTAACTATCAGCTTCATTCCAACTGGGAGATTGTGGCTCACTAGCTGAATAGCCGAATAAGAAACCGAACGTCGATCCAAGGATCTGTACAACCCTGAGATTAGTATCCTTGAACAGAGAGGAATAAATTGGTTTTGCACTGCAAAAGAATCACCTGATTGTATCCTTCCTTCAGAATCGTTCTTAAAGTTGTATCAACCTGAGCTAAGGTAGCCATCCAAGTAGATAAGTAGATAGGAATATTGGTTTGCCGGTTTTGCTTATTTTACGGAGAAAAGGATTTTCAACAATTTACCCAGAAGCCACCTTATAAGCTAAAACCCTGATGCTTTCTAATAGATATACTTCCTCTGAATTATACGGGGTAGAAAAAAACTATTCCTAACTATTCAGCATATAGTTTAAGTTCTCTATGGTATTCAGGTTTTAATTCAATCTTTCTAAGCATGTCCAGCTATGACTCATTTTTTTCAATCGTTCCAAGCTGGTATTTAGCTTTGGGAGCCGTTTTAGCTACTACACGCTCCGCCTTGTATGTCTAAAATTTAACACAATCTGCTCCGCCGGCATGAGCTTCCTTTATCAGGATTCTGGATATTTCTGGGTTACCGTTATGATCTACACCTGCTTCGGCAATTATGAAAGCTGGGGAATGTTCACTTATAACGCTCCTCCCTAACTTAATTATCTTGTGCATTTTGCCAAGATCCTTTAATTTTTATTTCCTCAATTGTTCTACGAAGTCTTTGTCATCTGAAACGTCATCTGCTCTACGGATATTTGAAAAATCACGCAATCTTCGCTCAATATATCGGGCAAGGATATGTAGATGAGCCGTGCGATGATTTTCCTGCCTTCTCTGGTCGCTCTCTCCATCATGGGGACGGTATACACCTTGTCGCCCTAGTAGCCTTGAATAGAAGTCCACAGGAACGGAATCCTTCATTACAGCAGCTATGTAGCACAATAAGGCTGCCTCATTATGTTTGTGACGTTCAAGAAGGTCGCGTATATTCTCGCCGAGACTGTCCGGATTGACAACATGACGAATAGTACTTGAAGGCAAAAAAATAAATGGAACTCGGCCCAGTGCTACTACTGGTTTCTTCAGGACTAAGGCCTCAAATCCTATTGAGCCAGCAATTATAGTGACGAGCCGTGCATTAGCAACCAGTTCTCTGGATTTAATAGCCGGATCGGCCAGCATAACATTAGGTATCTCCAAAAGCTTTCGGTAATAGCTTAGAGGTCTTTTGCCGATTGACCATGGATGCTCTTTAACAACCAGCTTCATATGCACTGGAAGATTGTGGCTGAACAGCCGAATTGCTTCAATCTGGTTAAGATAGGGTTTGCTATATACAGATAATGTTATTTCAGGCTCAGTATGAAGAGGGAAGAAGGCATAGTCCAAATTAGGCAGCTGTGCGGCCCTGACATAAATATTATGGAATCGCCTATTCATAAGCAAGGCCCGCCAGGGCCTGATGACTCTTTGGGCTACCTGAGACCCTATGTAACTTGAGACCTGGTTATCATCTTTGTATTCTCCAAAACGGTACTTATACTCTCCTACTAAGGTCCTTTTCAGTCCATTCAAAAAATGCAGCCGTTCTTTCCTCAACCAAGGGGAGGTAGGGGCTTTCCCGGAAGTCGGTACAACACCTTCATACATCGAGTGCGTGCTCCGGACTTCCCGTAAATAACTAATGGCTTTATCCTTCAGGGAATCCTCGATACCGTTTTCCATAAACCAATCATAAGTTTCCCTGAGCCGATCGGAGGGTTCTAAAATGCTTTCACCTGCATAGACGAAATTTCTTATCCTGGTCGGTCTTAAATTCAAAAAAGTAATATCTCGAGCTTGGGCTAAAAGATATGATATGTATTCCATCAACGTAGTGCATTGAAAAGAAACCACAAAATCCGGCTGTAACTCATGGAAAAATTTTTCAATACGCTTAAGACCAACCTGAAGGATTGCCAACATACGTTCATGATTGTAACGTGGCCGGTAATCCTGATCGTACATACATTTTTTTCCAAAGTAAATCCAGCGGTCAGCCACAAGAGCGTTCCATATAAAAGGTCGACCTATTTCTTTTTCATAACGCTCCAGCAAAGAAATATCAGGTACACTGCCTTTTGAGTCTCGTATTATTTCCCATTCTTTAAGGATATAAAAAGACTCTATTTCTGGGTGATTTTTCTTGAATTGTTTGAAAAAACGTGAATCGGAAATATGGAAACCAACCTTATTTAAATCCATAAATTCCTTCATGGCCTGCATAAGATTATAGAACATGTCCAAACTTAAACTCTGTGTTAAGAAAAGTACATTCATTATTTTCTATGTATTGTAAAGGTTCTGTTTGAAATAGTTTAGGTTATCTTTTTTTACCCAGCGGCTTGTTTCAACCAGACCTTGTTCCAATGATTTCTTAGGAGTCCATCC
>Ga0111204_135_pt1 | contig 13445 bp, 14 predicted proteins | sample DeeMarSWOR136_30_FD_80378 | JGI IMG/M metagenome (GOLD analysis project Ga0111204, IMG submission 80378) | Crenarchaeota group archaeon SMTZ-80
ATGCATATCATGGTTCAATTGATAGAAGCAAGACCCGAAGGTGATTTTACTCTAGTATCAGCCAGTTCCGCTGAACTAATGAAAAGATACGATTGGAAGGCTAATTGTGGAAATCTCCCCTCTGCTTATCTAACCGGTCTGTTAGCTGGATACAAAGCAAGGGAAAAAGATTTCAAAAAAGCCGTGCTTGATATAGGCTTACATATTTCCTCTAGGGGATCAAGAATCTATTCTGCCCTAAAGGGAGCTATAGATGCTGGTATGGAGATACCGCATTCAGAAGAAATTCTTCCAAATTTGGAAAGAATACAAGGTAAACACATCCTGAACTATTCAGAGATTCTAAAAGAGAATGCCGATCCTAATAATAAGCAATTCTCAAAATATATCTCAAAAAAGTTTGACCCAAAAGGAATCTGCGATCATTTCGAAGAAATAAAAGAGAAGATTATACAAGATCACTCAAAGGTGAAAGCAAAAGCATGAATCCAAAGAAAAGAGAAATAAAATCAAATGATCAATATTTCATAGCTATACGAATAAGAGGAACGGTAGGGCGTAATCCAAGAATCGAGCATACTTTACAATTATTAAGACTTCCCAAAAAATACAATGCCACTCTTTTAGAAAAGCGTTCAGAAGTTATGGGCATGCTAAGAAAAGTAAAAGATTTCATCACTTGGGGAGAAATAAATAGTGAAACCCTAGATGCAATGATGAAGAAAAGGGGAAGGATGGAAGGTAATAAGAAGATATCGGATGATTTCTTAAAGGAAAAGCTTGGATTCAAATCAACGCAAGAACTCTCAGACTCTTTATTAAATAAGAAAATCACTCTGAAAAAGTTATGGGAGTCCGGATTAAAATCTGTATTTCGGTTACACCCTCCAAAGGGTGGATTTAAAAAGAGCGTTAAAAGACCTTTTAAAAGCATGGGTGAATTGGGATACCGAGGGGAGGCAATTAATAAATTATTGAAAAAAATGGTTTAAAATTCTAATTTATTTTAAAGATATAAGTTATAAAAATTATTAAAATCCGCCTCACTTTTATTAAAAAAACGAGTAGACAAATAATTAAGTTTGCGAACAGCTTAAGTAAAAGATATTCTTAAGACATAAGGGGAAGAGAAATGGTTAAGAATTGTATAAAATGTGGAGCAAGTAACGAAGATAATTCAAATTTCTGTTCTACGTGCGGTAATAATCTATCATCAACAACTATGGGACCTCAAATCAAATCAACACCAGGAAAACACAATCATGGAGCAACAATTAAAATGCCACAACAACCTGCCACTACAATATCCACCACTCCAGGCATGTGTACATTCCATAAAAGCCTACATGCAACATATATTTGCAGGAGATGCGGCAAAGCGATTTGTAACAATTGTACATTCAATTACATGAGTTTGACCCTATGTCCTCAGTGCTATAGGCAGATAATCCCCTCAGCTCAAATGCCGTTTGCCCATCCAACATATCCTTATTAGTACTTTTTTTTCACGATCAAAGCGCGCGTGAATACTCCTTTTGTTGGAGAGAATCTAATCATATAAATCGGAGCTAAGCTCATTTTATGAGTTTTTTAGTTGTGGGAAATATTACAAAAGACACTCTCATAACTAAACGAGGAAAATTTTTCACATTTGGCGGAACAAGCTACTCTGGCATAACTGCATCTAAATTAGGTTACGACTCAAATATTTTAACCAAGGGAAATCAGACTTTAGATAATTGGATTCGATTTCTAAAAAAGAATAATATAAATGTAATATTTCAGAAAGGCAAAAAAGCCACTTCAATCATCAATGACTATACAAATCATAACAGAAAGCAGAAGTTACTGGAATGTACTACAAAGATAAATTTCGATATATCTAAAAATCTCGATATAATTCATCTGAATCCAATTTACAGAGAAATTGATATTGAAATTGTTAAAAAAGCTAGAGAAAGATGTGAGTTTTTGTCACTGGATATACAGGGTTTAGTCCGCGATAGAAAAGGTAATGATATCGTTACAAAATTTTGGAACGAAAGAAAAAAATACATGAGATATATCGACTTCTTGAAAATCGGGAAATATGAGCTGTACTTAGTCTCTAAAAAAAAGAACTTTAGAGACATATGTGAAGATTTGAAATCGTTTGGAGCAGGAATTATTGGACTTACTTTAGGCAAGAAAGGCTCCATTATCTATGATGAGGATTTATACAATATACCCGCTTACAAGACTAAGACTGTTGATGAAACCGGTGCTGGAGATGTGTATGGTGCAAGTTTTTCGATTAAATATTTTGAGACAAAAAACATAATCGATTCCGCATTGTTTGCTTCAGCGAGCGCTTCTTTTGTTGTTGAGGGCTTTGGAGTTAAAAAAATTGCTGTAAGAAATGAAGTAGAAAAAAGATATGAATTCTTAAAGAATAAAGTATAGTACGCGCTATAAATTCGGCATGGGCCCCAATCTTGAAAAAAATAGGCATAATGCATTATTCTGGTCCCGGGAGGGCAATAGGAGGAGTAGAAATAGTAATTAGTGACCATGCCAATTTACTGGCAAAAATTGGATATGAAGTACATTTAATTTATGGAAGTGGCGGCGGAATAGAAGATGAGAATATTGTTAACCATGATGTACCTCTACTTTCCACAAATAATCCATCAATTAAGAAAAATCAAGCTGAGATCTTAAAAAAGTTCGAAGAAACCAAATCCTTCAAGAAACTAAAGAAAAAGATTAAAAACGAATTGAATAAAATAATTCCAGAACTTGATGTTTGCATAATACACAATATTCCATCCATGCAATATAATTTCGCTGCAACTGCTGCTATTAATGAAATAGTTGATGAAGGAAAATCGAAATTTATATTTTGGCTACACGATTCTATTCTATTAAGACGAGAGTGGAAGGAGCATATCAGGAAATTCCCCTTTACATTGCTGCATTATAGAAACCAAAAAATTACTTACGTCACTCCCACTCAATTTAGAGCTGAGCAATTTGCTCATCTACAAATCCCATATGATGTTCCCTCAATGAAAGTTATTCCGAATGGAGTCGACTTAGAAGAATACATAAAAATAGATCAGACCACAAAATTGTTGATGAGAAAGATTGGTATTTCATTCGAGGATTTTATATTACTTGCCCCAGTTAGGATAACTCCTAGAAAAAATATTGAACTTGCGATCTTTGTAGTATACGAACTCAAAAAAATGATTGGTAGCTCACGTTCGATTAGACTTTTAATAACCGGTCCACCAGATCATCATGCAAAAAAACTAGGTATTGACTATTTAGACTACCTCAGAGCATTGATAGGAACTCATGGGCTTCAAGAAAATGTGATCTTCTGCTACACCATAATTTCTCACCAAAGAGAATTTGATGATGATGAAATTAAAAAGTGGAGCGTTGGAGACGCTTACAATATTGCTGATCTTGTCTTTATCCCTAGTAAGGAAGAGGGATTCGGTTTACCGGTTATTGAAGCTGGGGCCGCAAGAAAACCCGTTTTCTGTTCTCGGATTTCACCTTTTAAGGAGTTAATTAAAGATGATATTGAAGGATATATGTTCGAGCTAACGGAGGATCCTAAAAATATTTCATTCAGAATCCATAGACTCCTCATGGAGGATAGAGTTGAAAATAATTTTAATAACGTGCTGAATAGGTTCAGCTGGGAAGTTATTATTAAAGAAAAATTAATACCGCTTCTTTAATAATGTCCATATCTAATATGGAGCAGAATTCTCTTTTCAGTCCTTAACATTATTTATTTTCAGACCTTTTTTTCAATTCATTTTCAAGTACTTTCTTCGCATCATAAAAATCAGATACCACTTCATGTGCAATGTTCTTTAACCTATCATTTCTTGGGCGATATGCTATTGCAATATCCGCCTCAGTAAAGGCACAAATATCCGAACCCCCATCACCCACACATACTGTAGTTCCATCAATCCGGGACTTTAACCTCCTTAGAAACCATAATTTGCATACTGAAAACTCCTTACAACCAGGTATTTTTAAACATCTGAGTGGAGTTAAGACCTTTCCAGTTATCACATCATTATTAAATTCTAGAATGTTTCCGTATGTCATATCAATATCCAATCTTTCTGCTAATGCATCTGCTAGAAATTGATAAGAATCTGTGGCTATTGCTATAAAGAATTCCTTCTTCTTCAAAAAATTCACAAAATTTTGGGCTCCAGGACTTAGAGGTATAGTCTCAAATATATTTATTAAGTCCTTTTTTTTCTTGCCAGCTAAAAGTTTGGCAATTTTATTTGTAATTTCATACGCTGGAAGGATGATCGTCATTTTATCTATCTTTTTTAGGTCTCTCTGTAACCCAAATGATTCACAAAACGTGTCTATAGATCTCTTCGCTAAAAGAGTTCCATCCATATCCAATATGGCATTTCCAATCATCAAATACTCACCTATCGGTCTGCTTGATGATTCTCTAATGCTTTCTTATAAACAAATGCTGTTTTTTTTGCTGCTATCTCCCAAGAGAATAATTTTTCTACCCTTTCCCTTGCCCTTTTTCCCATTTTTTCTCGAATCCCTTCATTGGAAAGTAGGAAATATATCGCTTTCGCTAACATCATGAAATCCTCTGGTTTGACTAAAATGCCAGTTTTTTTATCCTCAACAACTTCAGGTATTGCGCAGTGATTGAAAGCAACAACAGGTTTGCCACAAGCTTGGGCTTCCGCAGGTGTTAGTCCAAAACCCTCCCAAAGACTAGGATAGCAAAAAACATCACATGCTGAATATATTTTTGGAATATCTTCATCAGAGACGAATCCTGTAAATATTAGTGAATTTCGAATTTTTGAATTTAAGATCAATTTACTCATTTCAATGTTATCGAACCTTGCGGCTCCCGTTATCAAAAATTTTGTATCAGGAACTTTTTTTAAAATATGTGGAATTGCTCTAATTAGGAAATGAGCGCCTTTATACAGGGCCAGTCTACCTACAAAGAGAACGAGAGGAGATTTGTCTATACCATATTTTTTCCGAATCTCTTTTCCCTCTATCTTTGGATTAAATCTCTCTGTATCTACTCCGTTATAGATTACATGAATCTTTTCTTTTGGAATCTTATAGAATTTAATTAATTCATTTTCTAAATAATGGCTTACAGGTATGATATTGTTTACTCCAAGTCTGAGTGCAAGGTACGTACCAATTCTATGGTCAACCATTTTGATTTTTTGGAATGGATTGATCCATATATTAACTGGCGCGAATCCATGGTAGGTGAAGACATGAGGAATTTTTTTGATAAAATTAACATAATTCCCTGCTAATATACCTGGATGATATTGAGTATGAACTATGTCATAATCATGAATTCTCCTTCCACACATTGTTGCGAAACCAAAATGACGGATGAATGGAATTTTATCTAACTTGAATTCAATCTTTCTTTCCTCTACATTACCAATATGCTCTTTTATCTCTCGGCTAAAGATTGTTACATGATGCCCTAAATCAATCAGTCTATTGGTCAATTCTCTGATATGAATTACTTGGCCGGAACCTCTGTTTAGCGTTGACCTAACGATAGCAATTTTCAAAATGACTCTTCCGTTATTAATTAATCAGGTTTCTTTAAGTTATTAATTTAATAGACTTTAAGAGTGTACAAACTAAAATAACAATTTAAAGTCAATAGAAAATATTACTTCCCTAGATAGAGTTTTGTAAAAGCTGATTTAAAATATGACATTAAATAAAAACATAATAAAATTCTCCAAAGAATGTATTGAGACATCAAAATTTTATAATCCTTTGAAAAATTTCAAACTCGACTCTCATCTAATAGAAATTAGAAAGGATCCTCTTACTAGTAGACGAACTAGAATTAATATCCAAAGATCTTCTAGACCAAAACAAGAAAGTATTAACAATAAAGAAGTTAATGAAATCTTAAGAGAATCTGGTAAAGATTGTATGTTTTGTAAAAGAAATATCGAATCAAGAACTCCAAAATTTTTTGAAAAAATAATTAGCCATGATAGAATTAAGTGTGGACAATGTGTGTTATTCCCAAATCTCTTTCCATTCGGAAGATATCATGCGGTAGGGATACTCTCAGAAAGACATATTACGGATATATCTGAAGTAAGTTTCGAGAATTTTAGAGATTGTTTTGAAGCGTGTATTGGTTTTTTTAATAGAATAAATGAAATGGATCCAACCTATGTCTATCCATTAATAAGTTTAAATTTCTTGCAACCAAGTGGTTCTTCAATTGTTCATCCGCATGTCCAAGCACTCATAGAAAAAGAACCATACGGTGAGACAAATTCGTTCATTGAAGAAAGTCATTCCTACTTTGAAAAAAATTCAAGAAATTATTGGAAAGATTTGTTTCAAATCGAAAAAATGAATGAATCCAGATATATTGGTAAAATCGGTTGTGTCGAATATATCACCAGTTTCGCTCCCAGAAATAATAATGAAGTTATAGGGGTGATTTTTAGTGATAATTCCTATATTACTGAATTGAAAAGAGAAGAGATCAAAGACTTAAGTCTTAGTCTGTCGAAACTTTTCAAAGCTTTCTCTAAAATGGGATTGAATAGTTTTAATATGAGTTTCCATTCAGGTCCTATAAATAGAAGTATATCTGATTATTTTTTAATAATTATAAAAATAATCTCTAGACCCCTCTTGAAAGCATTCTATACCAATGATAAAGGTTTCATGGAAGTAATTTTAGATGACCCAGTTATTTCTTCATTGCCTGAAAAAACAGCTACCTCTCTAAAAAAGTACTTTAAAAGTTCTTAATTCATTCAGAATAAAAAATATTTATCAAAAATATGAGTGATAATTCAACGTTTATGTGATATTCATGATTGAATTGGTTAATTTATCCTTCTTTCTTGTGAGTGTAATAATAATAATCGGATCACTTTGTTCATATCTATTTCGTAAAACAGGATTACCCGATATGCTATTTTTAATCTTTTTAGGAATCGCAGTCGGTCCAATTTTAAAAATCATTCAACCTGAAAATGTTGTTGGTATAGCCTCATATATTGGTGTCTTAGCTCTAGTGATAATACTTTTTGATGGTGGAATTAATCTAAATCTACACAAGATTTTTTCTGAGGCTCCAAGAGCCATTTTATTAGCTTTATTGAATTTCATTTTAAGCGTTCTTGCCACAGCGTTCTTTTCAAGATATCTTATGGGGCTCGATCTAGTCTACGGACTACTGCTGGGTAGTATTATAGGTGGAACAAGCTCAATCATAGTCATTTCAATGGTATCAAGATCAAGAATCAGTGAAAAATGTTCTACAACCCTAATATTGGAATCTACTTTATCTGATGTTTTATGCATAATAGCAGTTCTTACAATTCTCAACTTTATTGCCAATCCACAACTAAATTTCGAGGCGATAATGAAAGATGTGGCCAACACATTCACTACAGGTATTGCAATAGGACTCATAGCCGGAATATTTTGGATCGCTGTATTGGTTAAAATTAAGGAGAGACCTTATAGTTACATGTTGACCTTAGCAATGATCTTTCTATCCTACGCTGTCTCTGAGATATTGGGCGGTAGCGGTGCGTTATCTAGTTTGCTTTTTGGAATAGTTATAGGTAATGAAGAAATCTTTCTTAGAGTAATTAAGAAGGGGCAATTCAGTGCTTTTGATCGCTCCCTGAAAAGAATCGAAACAGAGATAGCATTTCTAATAAGAACTTTCTTCTTCGTTTACATAGGTTTAATAGCGTGGGTTGAAAACTTCACTATAATTTTTTATGGTGTTATATTATCCTTGATACTATTCATTATAAGGGCTCTAGCTGTTAGGATATCGATCATTAAGAGTTCGCTATTTCAAGAGCGTGGATTGATGAATGCGACCCTTGCCAGAGGGCTTGCTGCAGTAGTACTTTCTTTGCTACCAAAACAATTTGATTTACCTTATTCCGATCTGTACGTTTCGTTAGCTTTTGTTGTAATTCTTACAACAACAATAATTAGTACTATAGGTACGTTTCTTGCTCGTCCTAAAGCTGCTGAGTATGAAAAGAAAGAAGAGGAGATTGTAAGATTCGATATTTTGGGAACCCATTAATTTCTCAAAAGGATAATTTAATAAAAATCCAAAATTTTGGATAAATGTCCCTGATTTTTTTTTAATAAAGATGATATAGTTATGGTCTATGAACAAGATCAAAATAAAGAATGTAAAATATGTGGCCTAAAAGATGTAACAATATCAAAAGTTTTGAGTGTATGTGTAAATTGCATCAGAGAAAATCCAGAGCAAGCTAATAAATTAATAATTGATGCCCACAAGTATGTGAGAAAATTCCATAATATGGAAGCATCGCCCCCAAAAACAGCTTTCGGGATACCATGCAATTTATGCTCAAATGAATGTATTATTGGAGAAGGAGAAAAAGGATTCTGTGGATTGCGAAAAGTTATTAATGGAAAAATATCAACCTTTTCAAACGCAACAAATGGGATTCTCCATACCTATTCTGAATCCCATGTAACGAATTGCTGTGCCTCATGGTTCTGTCCAGGAGGTACTGGAAATGGACATCCAAGTTATGCATGTATGAATCATGAACCAGAATATGGATACACAAGTTTGGCAGTATTTATGTACGGTTGCAATTTTGACTGCCTCTTTTGCCAGAACTCCTCCCATAAAAATATCGAAGATGGAGATATTATAACTTCGAGAGATCTAGCAAACGAAGCTCTTTCAAATCATAAATACACCTGTGTTTGCTATTTTGGCGGATCTCCTGAGCCTCAACTTCCTTTCGTTTTAAATATATCTAGAAAAATCATCGAATCTGCCTCAGCAAGAAGAATTATGCGGATATGTTTTGAATGGAATGGTTGTGGGAAACCTGAACTAGTCAAAGAAGCCGCTGAAATATCTCTAAAAAGTGGAGGAAATATAAAATTTGATTTAAAATCTTTTAATTCAACTTTAAGTCTAGCATTGAGTGGAGTATCTAATGAAATGGCTTATAGTAACTTTGAAATGATTGCACAAGAATTCTATAAAAGAAGAGCGGATTTACCACTACTTACAGCAACAACTTTATTAGTCCCTCACTATGTTGATGTTGCAGAAATTAAATCCATTGTCAAATTTATCTCTGAAATAAATGATGAAATTCCTTATTCGCTTTTAATATTCCATCCAGATTATTTTATGGGAGATTTGCCAATAACGCCTAGAAAACAAGTTGAAGAATGTTTTAGCATAGCAAAAAAACACCTTAAAAATGTTCATCTGGGCAACACTCATCTTTTAGGTTTAAGCGAAAGCAACATCATCTAAAGTTCATTTTTTTGATAATATTAAATTAAAAAATGTCCTAGTTAATGAATTATTTTTTATGAATAAGATATACACCAAATATTACCAACAATCCACCAATTATAAGATTAATTGTAAAAGATTCGTTAAGTATGATATGGCCACTTGATATTGCAATTAAAGAGATTATATATGAATAGCTTCCCACCATTGTTGCTTCAGTGTCCTTCAACAATTTATACCAAATCGTATATGCTATGACTGTGGAGCATATTCCAAGGAACAAAATTGGCAGCCAACCGCCTAGTGGTAATGATAATGCCTCTGCAAATATAGAATGAGATAAAAGTGGTACTAAAAATAAAAGCCCAAAAAATTGAGCATAACCAGTAAGAATAACTGGCTCTGAATTTGCCAAGAATTTCTTTCCAAGGACTGTGTATAGTGCAGCAGATAAAGAGGCTGGGAGAATGGCCAGGACATGTAATGGATTCTCAGTAAGTTGTAAGCTGGGCATTAGTACTATTATTAAACCAAGAAAAGAAATCACTATTCCAGCAGCTCTAAGAAAAGTAATCTTTTCTTTAAGAAAAATTTTCGAAAATATAGCTATGAATGAGGGGCAGTTGTTATTACTAAACTAGCCACTCCAGAAGAAGTCTGCGTCTCGCCAAGATTTAGACTGAGATGATATATAGTAAAACCTACAAAGCCAAGAAGAGCTATTCTAGGAATAATTTTCAAAGGAATCGAGGATTTATTTGTGATGAAATAAATAGCAAACCCTATAGATGAGATCAGGAACCTGAGGAATGTCAGTGTAGCAGGAGAGACATAATCGAGACCAATTTTAATTGCTACAAATGCAAGTCCCCAGAATAGGCATAAAATCATTATCAAAACTACATTAGTTACTCTTTTAGATATCAGTGCCAAAACAGCTCTTTCGAAATCAAGTCAAAAATTGAAATCATATGTTACAATTTAAAAATTATCTATTTAAGCAATTGAGCAGAACCCATAGTCCCATGAGATTGATAATATGATTATTTAATTTTTCTCTATTAAAACTTAAAATTTCCTCTATTTTTGAATATAATAGAAATATTTGGTGGTTAAATGACTAAAACCAAAAAAATCGAAGATAATTCGATAACAGAGTTAAAAAGATGCTATGATGAAATGCGAGATGAAATAGAAGCAAGAATAGACGAGTTTAAAAAAATATGGATCTCAGGAAATGATGAGGAAATTCACTCAGAACTTATATTTTGTTTACTAACTCCTCAGGCTAAGGCAAAATCTTGTTGGTATGTAACTGAAAGAATTTATAAAAATAGATTATTGTTTGAAGGTGATGAAAAACAAATATCTAAAGAATTTAATTTGGTTCGTTTTAAGAATAAAAAAGCAAGTTATGTCGTTAAAGTTAGAAATCAATTTATGATGAGTAATAGGGACAATATGAAATTAAAAATTCAAGAATTTAATAATGTTAAAGAAGCAAGAGAATGGCTTGTTAAGAATATCAAAGGGTTTGGATTCAAAGAAGCAAGTCATTTTTTAAGAAATATTGGAATAGGAGAGAATCTTGCGATTTTAGATAGGCATATATTGAAAAACCTGAAGGATCTAGACATAGTAGAAAAAATTCCAAACTCTTTATCAAAAAGAAAATACTATGAAATTGAGAATAAGATGAAGGAATTTTCTAATAATGTTGGGATTCCTGTCGAACATCTGGATTTGTTATTTTGGTATAAGGAAACTGGAGAGATTTTCAAATAACAATTATCAGGCTAGCGATCAATACAATAAAATTTTGATCGTGTCTAACGGCTCTAAAATAGTAAAAAAATAATGTTGTACTTTTCAGTAAATCCATGTATATGATATGAATTTAATCCTCTAATATCAAAGTTGCATATCTTCTAGTATCGCTTGTAAGTCTTCTTCGTGTTCAACTTCATCTTCCAGTATTTCTAAGACCATATTATAAGTAATTTGGTCCTTATCTTTGACTGTGTCGAGGAAGTTCTTATAAACGTTTATTGCACATTGCTCGCCCTTAATATTTTGTTTTAATAGAGTTTTGACATTAGGATCTTCAGGTGCTTCATAACCACAGTTAGTCATTTTATACCAATCCTCTGGTTTGAGGATAGGCGTACCACCAAGTTGTATGATCCTTTCAACTAGCATGCCTGCGTGTTTGAGTTCATCTTCAGCATGCTCTTCAAGTTCAGAGGCAACAGGCCCTCGCAAAGGACCTTTAGCAATTTTTGCGCCAACCCAGTATTGATAGTATGCTAACCACTCATCCGCATAAGCTTTGTTTAGTAACTCAAATAGTGAGTTTAAATCCAAATCTACAATCTCTCTACCTTTTGTACCCATTTTAACACCTCCTATCATCTATTCTACTAATTCCATTGGTTGGCCGCAGCAAAATAATTGGCCACCGCCGATTTCCATGACTTTAACTATGTTGCCGCATTTTTTACATTTGAATTGTTCGCCAACTTTTAGGACATTTGCCATTCTAATTATCCTCTTTTTAATTTTGGATAAATCTTAATAATTCTAACCTATATAAACAAAATGATGTGTATGGGTCGATTTGATTAAGATTTATTTTGTGACATTCTCAGATTTTACGAAATTTACCCCTATCTCAACCATTTGTTTTAAAGCACTTGATAGGTGTCCAGGAGGTGAATTTATCGCTTTTGACAAGTCAACTAATACTACAATTTCAAATCCTAAGTTCCTTCCATCAATTGCGGAATAATAAACACAATAATCTAAAGCAAGGCCGCATATGAAAACTCTCTTTTTTCCCAATACTTTGAGATATCCTGAGAGGCCAGTATATGTTTTACCATCATTTTCAATAAATGCTGAATAACTGTCTATTGTTGGATGATATCCTTTTCTAATAATCGCATTTGCAAATTTTGTTTCTAATGTATCATGAAATCTTGCACCATTTGAACCTTGAACGCAATGATCTGGCCACAAGATAGGACCTATTCCTTCTGACTCATAAGGTTCGTATGGTCTCTTGTTATGACTACTGGCGAATGAAAGATGTTTAGGGGGGTGCCAATCTTGAGTCAAGATCACAACATTTTCAGTTTTATGAAATTTATTTGAGAATTGATTTATGGGATCTATTATTTCATCTCCGCCTTTCACACTTAGAGCACCATCCGGCATAAAATCATTCTGGATATCGACAATAACTAGAGCATCTTTGTCATTGATTTTAACACTTGGAGTAGGTTTTAATTTTTCAATTTCCAATAGCCACCCACCTAAATATTTTGTAAATTAATAAAAATTAACATATGAATAAAAAATTGTAAGCCAGTCATTAATAATGATTCTATGGATTTTAGGCTCATCTCTTCTTTGAATTTAGTCTTACGCAAAATGCTCAAATAATATAGGTTATAGGACGAGTCCATACAGGATTAGCAATTTTAATGAATAAATTCACAAAATTCAATATTTTCCTAGCCGTTGGTGTATCATTCTCCAAAGCGGTCATGAAGCCAATATAATAACGATAATCGTGATTAATAATACAATAATAATTCCGGCGAATCCCCCTCTATAGTTTTTTATCTGTTTTAGAATTCTGTTTTTCACATATCAAGACTATTATGCTAAATTATCTAGAATTGGAACTTAATGAATTATAGAAAACGATAAATTATAATTTGAAAAATTTCGCTATCAAAAAGAAAAATTTTAGAAATAGTAGATAAATTCATTGTTCAAGGCGCATAAAATGGATTTCAAGGATAAGGGCATTCTCATCACAGGTGGAGCTAGCGGAATAGGCAAAGAAACAGCTATACAATTTGCAAAAAAAGGGGCTAAAGTCACAATTTTCGATTTGAATAAAAAAAATCTAGAATCCACTTACGCTGAAGTAATGAAAAATGGCAATAGTTGTCTGACATTCGCTGGAGATGTCAGAAAAAAAGGCGATATAGAAAAGTGCGTAAATGCAACAATTGAAAAGTTTGGAGATATATCGTGTCTTGTCAATTGCGCTGGCATTCTTAAAGATGGGTTTATAGATAAGATA
>Ga0111204_138_pt1 | contig 12904 bp, 10 predicted proteins | sample DeeMarSWOR136_30_FD_80378 | JGI IMG/M metagenome (GOLD analysis project Ga0111204, IMG submission 80378) | Crenarchaeota group archaeon SMTZ-80
ACGGATTGGAAGTACCGATCCAACATGTTGGGCTTGAAGAAGATGCAGCAAGAAAGATAGAGGAATCCGATACTTTGTCAAAATATCGAATAGATAGATTGGGTATGCCTTTAGTAGAGATCGCTACAGGACCTATAATAAGGAACCCAAAAGAAACCGAAGAGGTGGCTTATGCTATTGGCAGAATTCTCAGGGCCACTAAAAAAGTCAAACGCGGATTAGGATCAATAAGACAAGATGTCAATGTCTCAATAAAAGATGGTGCCATAATCGAGATCAAAGGAGTCCAGAAACTCTATTTGCTATCTAAAATTGTTGAATTCGAAGCTCAAAGACAATTAAAACTTCTTGAAATAAAAGATGAACTTAAAGTTAGAAAAGCAGATGAAGAAGACATTACTGAGAATTTTGTTGATGTCTCGTACGTATTCGAAAAAACTACTTGCAAAGTCTTGAAAAACACACTAATAAAGAAAAGAATCATCTTAGCTGTTTTATTAAAAAAATTTTCTGGCTTACTCGGATTGGAGCTGGGACCGAATCTAAGATTTGGGACCGAATTAGCCCACAGAGCAATTTTCTGGGGAAAAGTTGGAGGACTATTTCATACAGATGAACTTCCAAAATATGGAATTGCGCAAGAAGAAGTTAATTCTTTAAAAGAAGAGATGAAAGCATCAGAAGAAGATACTGTAGTATTTGTAGCGGATGAATATGAAAAAGCGACCGATGCATTAAAAGCTGTTGTAGAAAGAGCAAAAGAAGCTTTTCACGGAGTTCCTGAAGAGACCAGAGGCCCTAATCCTGATGGGACAACTCGCTATATGAGGCCCAGACCTGGTTCTGCAAGAATGTACCCAGAAACAGATGTACCGCCTACAGTATTAATAAAAGAAAGAATTTCAATGATTAAACAGAATTTACCACCACGCCCAGAAAAAATAATCGAAGAATTTATGGAAAAACATAAGATAAATGAAAAATTAGCCGAGCAACTTCTAGATTCAGATTATTTATATCTATTCGAGGATATCGCTACAAAAACTGATCTATCCCTTTCATTTGTGGCTACAGTTCTTACTGAAAATATTAAGAGTCTAGAAAGAGATGGAGTTCCTGTAGATAATCTTTCTGAGAATCAAATTATCGAAATTTTTAATGAAGTAAATAGAGGATCGACTGCAAAAGAATCTGTAGTAGAAATTCTGGAGTGGCTTTCAAAGAATAGAAGTAGTACTGTTAGTCAAGCAATTAATTCTCTTGGTCTGGGGATGATTGATTTTGATAGCCTAAAACGAATAATTTTAAAAAATGTTGAAAAACAACGCGAACTAGGTTTAAAAGATCCAGAAATTATCTTCAAAAAATTAATGGGTTCCATAATGGGGGAAGTACGTGGAAAAGCAGATGCTAAAACAGTTTCAAAGTTGCTCAAAGAAGAGATCGATTCTCGCAACCCCTAAATTGGTTATTGACAAGAATATATCGAGTTTATTTTCAAAAGAAAATCACATAATCCCAAATTCCATTTTTTCGAAAACAACAATTTTTATCTTTAATTTTGTAGATTTTCTTAAATTTTTATTAAAAATTCGCTTTTTAAGCGTCTCGTACTTTCAAGATCGTATTTTTATATATATGTGTAAAAAGAGATCGTGGAACTTCCAATTTTGTTACGAAAATAGCAAATAAGTCTTATAATTAAAATCGCACTTAAAGTGTAACTGGTTTATTACACTAAATATCATTTTTAGATCTAGGTGAAAAAAATGACACAAGTTGTAAAAACAGTGATGCCAATTGAATCCTTCGGCACAAAAATAGTAAATGTAGTTGCTATGGGAGATGTCAACAAACCTCTTGATCTGGGGTATATTTGTAGACTTTTCAAAAAAGTAGCATATAGGCCAAAGCGATTCCCGGGTCTAATCTTCAAACCAAAAAATTCCGAAGTGTCTATAATGGCATTCAATTCTGGTAAAATTGTGTGTTCAGGCGCTAGATCCGTAAGGCAAGCAAAAATCGCCATCACAGGTTTCGTAGATAAGCTAAGGACAAATGGTTTAGACTTTTTGAATGATCCAAATGTTCAGGCTCAAAACATAGTTGCACATTCGGACTTCAAGAGGGCGATCGACTTAGAAACTTTGGCAGAACTCCTAGAGAAAAGCATATATGAACCAGAACAATTCCCTGGATTAATTTACGTAATGAGTGACCCGAAAGTCACATTTCTAATATTCACAAACGGAAAACTCGTATGTACTGGAGCAAGAAATGAAGAAGCAATTAATAAAGCATTGATTACACTATACCAAAGATTAGAAGCATGTGATGTATTTTTCGAGAGAAATTTGAATTGATCGATATCAATTCCATCTATCTAATGACTCATGGATTAATTCTACTGAATTTGAATCCATCTTTCTTATCTTACTTAAACCTTCGATGAATCTGGATCTTGCTTCTTCAGAATAAGGATTCAACTTTTGAATCGTTAATATAGTATCTCTATTTTCTTTGATCATTTTCAAAGTTTTCAGGGTCCTCTTGAAAGATTCGGTTGCGAATTCTTTCATCGAATTCATATCATAGTATTTTTCCATAGTCAAATATCCCAAATACATAAAGTGATGGGCTACTTGAATAGTTGCCATAAACTTATCATGCTCTTCTACATTTGACTCGATTATTGTGGTTTTTTTAAGAACAAAGAATCTAAGAATTTTTTCTACTTTGATATTTTTATTTGATCGAATGGTCACAATTTTTTTCCCTTTCAAGCTCTTTATTCTGGGACCAAATAAGGGATGTAAACTTAGATAGTATATTCCTTTTTCCTTTAGGTCTTTACTTAATTTGTCAGCAATTCCGCGCTTTACAGATGATAACTCGATTAAAAGAGTGCCCTTTTTCATTTTTTCAGAGATCTCTTTACATACTTTATAAGTCTCCTCGATAGGAATAGAAACTAAAACTACATCTGCTTTATTGCATTCTTCAAGTGGCCATGCTGATACGTTCAGACTTTTAGCTACTTTTTTTGCTTTAGCAATGTTCCTACTACATATGATTACTTCCTTCGCATAATTTTTGAATATTTTTGCAAAAAGTTTGCCCATCCCACCAGTACCCCCAACAATAGAAATTGTGATATCATTTACGGATGAATTTTCTTGATTAATTTGCATTTTTGAATCTCCGATAATTATATGCTATATGGATTAATATCATATAATCACCTTAAAATTATCTAGCATTTAGATGTTAAAGTTCAAAATAAAAAAGTAACACTTCAGTAAGTTGATCTCTATGGTAAGAATAGCCATTGTTCAATTAAAACCAAGTGAACTTTCCAATGATGGAAAAATAGCAGAGGCATTAAATTATTTCAAAGAGGCTGCTAAACTTAGAGCTAAAATTGTGTGCCTTCCTGAACATTGGCTCTCTAACTCCACAGAAATGAGGGATAGATTAGCAGAGGCTCTAGGAAACGCGGCTAGTACGTATAAATTTTATCTGATTTCTGGGGCAAATTTTGAGAGTATTGAAGGAAAGATCTTCATAAACAGTCTAGTTTTTAATCCCAAAGGAAAAATTATCGCAAATCAAACAAAGAATCATCTTTTCAAAAATGAGAATAAAGTCGCAATTCCTGGAAATAATTATTCGATTTTTAATTTTAACGGTATTAAAGCTGGGATCATGATCTGTTATGATGCGGTCTTTCCAGAGGTTGCCAGAATATTAGCTCTGAAAGGTGCAGACATAATCTTTGTGCCTTCCCGAATAAAAAAAGATGGAGTCGAAGCTTGGCATCTCTATTTAAGGTTGAGATCTCTCGAGAATAGAGTTGTCATTGCGGGCATTAATATTGCCGATCCGCCCAGATATCCAGGAGGTAGTATAATAATAATGCCAGAGAAGAACAAAGATTCAGAGATCGATGTCGTATATCCAAAGATATCAAAATTAGGTAAAGAAAGACCACAGATGATTGTAGCAGATTTAAACTTAGAATCTATAAGAAAAATGAGAGAAGAAAGATTAAAAGATAGAAGGCCAGAGATTTACTCAGATTTGACTAAAGCGCATTAAATTTGTATAATTATTTTACCAGGCTTATCGTTATAATTTCGATCTAAGGAGAATTTATAACCTTCAATTATTAACTTCCATTATTAATTCGTTAAGTTTGGGATTCATAATGTCAGATATAGAGATGAAAAAAATTCTTGTTACAGGAGCCACTGGCCAAATAGGTTCTGAGTTAGTGCCCGAGCTAAGGAGAATTCATGGTAATGAAAATGTCGTAACAGGAGTTCACAGTAGACCGCCATTGGAAATTCTAAAGGAAGGTCCATGTGAGAAAGTCGATGTTACAGATAAAGAATCGGTTGAGAAGGTCGTAGATAATCACGATATCGACACCATCTATCATATGGCAGCCATTCTATCGGTCAAAGGAGAGGAGAACCCTTGGTTGGCTTGGGAAGTCAATATGAACGGAACATATAATGTGCTGGAAGTAGCAAGGGAAAAAAGTCTGATGCGTGTTTTTTGTCCGAGTTCAATAGCTGTTTTTGGTCCTGAGACCCCAATGGATAATACACCTCAAGATACCGTTTTAAGACCTACAACGATGTATGGGCTTTCTAAAGTTGCAGGCGAATTGCTTTGTAATTATTACTTTAAAAAATTTGATTTAGACGTTAGGGGAGTGAGATACCCAGGGATCATAAGCAACAAGACTTTACCTGGAGGCGGGACTACTGATTATGCGGTAGAGATCTTTTATGAAGCGATAAAGAAGAAAAAGTATATTTGTTTTCTTAGAGAAGATTCAATTCTCCCGATGATGTATATGCCTGATTGTATCAAAGCAACTATTGATATTATGAGAAGTGATTTAATAAAACTCAATCATCATGCTGATTTTAATTTAACTGCTGTAAGTTTTACTCCAAAAGAAATTTCAGAGGAGATAAAGAAACACATGCCCGAATTTACTATCACGTATAAACCTGATGATCGTCAATCTATAGCCGACTCTTGGCCCAATACCATAGATGATAGTGCGGCAAGAGAAGAGTGGGGATGGACGCCTGACTATGACCTTTCAGCCATAGTAGAAGATATGTTACGAGTGTTAGAAGAGCGTCATAAGAAGGGGGAAATTTAATCCCGATTTATCGTTTCATATCACTTGCAAAAAAAATCACTAATAAAAAATCTAGAATAAATCTCAAAACATATCTTTCAATAATGAGGACCAGATAAAATATTGTTTGATGAACCAGTATCTTTACTTAATATCCGACTCATAGAATCTAATCAATTATTTGGAATAGATCTTTTATGTGTGGAATATTTGGCTGCGTGTTGAGAAACGGAATGGCTGGGCCGATAATTAGATCGGCTTTAGAGAGACTAGAATATAGAGGATACGACTCAGTAGGTCAAGCAACGCTATCCTCAGGAAAGATTTTCGTTAAGAAAGATAAGGGGAAAATATCTGAAGTTCACAAAGCTCTAAATTTTGATGAAATGTTAGGAAAACTTGGGGTAGGACACACAAGATGGGCAACTCATGGAATGCCCTCAAAAGAGAATGCACATCCTCACCTCGATTGTGACGGAAATATCGCCGTAGTTCATAATGGAATAATAGAAAATTTTATGGAACTCAGAAAAAACCTCGAATCAAGGCACAAATTTAGATCGAGAACGGATTCTGAAGTGATCTCTCATTTAATAGAAGATTATATGAAAGAGGGTGAAAATCTTGAAGAGGCCACAAGACTTGCCGCCAAAAGAATTAAAGGGTCTTTCGCAGTGGCTGTCGTATCGAACCGAGAACACGATAAAATCGTATGTCTAAAAAAAGAAAGTCCGCTAATTGCGGGTATAGGTGAAGAGGGAGTTTATTGTGCATCTGATATGTCTGCGCTCCTTCCATTGACCAAGAATGCTTTGATTATGGAAGATGGGGAATTAGGAGTTCTAAAACTAGATGGAATCAATTTTATAAAAATTAAGAATGGTGAGAGTATAAAAAAAGAGATCATCAAGATCGAATGGACTCTATCAGATGCCATGAAGGGGGGGTATCCTCATTTTACAATTAAAGAGATCAATGAACAGCCAACATCTATAAGAAATACGTTAAGGATATCTCCAATTTATCATGAATTGATCGCATCAAAATTATGCAATTCTGAAAGAATTTTTCTTATTGCGTGCGGAACTTCTTATCATGCTTGCATTGCAGGAAGCTATCTTTTTTCAAATATTTCAAAAATTGATTCAAGACCTGTAATTGCTTCAGAGTTTAAGGATCAATATAGTGAAATACTAAATTCCAAAACAGCAATCATTGCTTTGAGTCAATCTGGAGAAACTGCAGATACCATTGAAGCTTTGAAAACTGTCAGGGAGAAAAAGGCTTCGATCTTAAGTATCACAAATGTTATGGGATCATCAATAACAAGATTTTCGGACATATATATCGGACAGAACTCTGGACCTGAAATAGGAGTGGCCGCAACTAAATCATTTACATCACAATTGGCAATTCTAACTAAATTGGCTCTAACCATAGCTTCTAAAAGAAGCTCCATGGATGAAAAGAATTGGAGAGAAATTGACAGGGGATTAAATATTTTACCTTCATGTATGGAAAACGTGATTGAACAGGTTGATGATAAGGTAAAAAGCATAGCAAAGAAGTATGTCGATTCTGAGAGTTTTTCCTTTTTAGGAAGAGGCATCAATTCAGCCACTGCATTAGAAGGGCGCTTAAAACTACTTGAATTGACTTACGCTCCATCATTAGCTTACCCAGCTGGAGAGGTTAAGCATGGATTCATAGCAACAGTCGAAAGCAGCCGTCCTGCCATTTTTATCGCGCCTCGAGATAATAATCACAATAAGATAATAAATAATATCATGGAGTTGAAATCACGAGGCGCAAAAATAATATCTCTGATTGAGGAAGGCGATAAAAAAATTATTGAGATGTCTGATGAATATATAGAAATGCCACAGATGCATTATTTGTTAACGCCTCTAACATACATTGTTCCGCTACAGCTTTTTGCTTATTATATGGCTGTTGAGAAAGACTTGGATCCCGATAAACCACGTCATTTAGCAAAATCGGTCACTGTTGAGTGAAAAGTATGGATGATGAGGAAATTCTTACAAAGGTTAAAAATTCCTTAAAACTTGTGAAATCAAAAATAAAAGAAGTCTCAAATGGAATTAATCATCCTCGAATCGATTTTTTTGAAAAACAACTATGGAAGATTACTGAAGAGTTAGAATATTCAGCATCTCTAATATCAATAACTTTCGGATTAGGAGATTATTATCCCGATTTTAATGATCCCGAAAAGATGACCCTAGCTGAGATTGTGAAAGATATCAGAGATGACCTTGACAGGATTGAAAAGATCTTAGACTCAGATCCCAAAGAAGGTTACAGCATATTAAGATCAGCAATTCACAAAACTCGAGTAATTCAATCAAATCTGAAGAATTATTTTTAGGATTAGAAATTAGCACGCACCAGAATAGTGAGGGATGGATATGATAATTAAAAATAAGGATAAAATCATAACTCACGGGAATAGTAAAGGTAGAGAGTTAGCATTAGATATAATTGACAAGGCGATACAATCAGTAAATGGTTATCAAGCTACCCTGAAAAAATTACAAGTAAGAGATGATGAATTATTCATTGAGAATCTGAGTTATAATCTATCTAAAATTAATAATATATTCGTACTTGGTGCAGGTAAAGCTTCTTTTTCTATAGTCAAAGCATTAGATGAAATCTTAGGTGAGAAAATCAAGGGCGGAGTCGTAATTGTGAAGAAGGGTGAGAAACGTCGTTTAAAAAACATAAAAGTCATAGAAGCAGGCCATCCTATACCCGATGAAGGGGGCCTTAAGGGAGTTAAAGTACTTTTGGAAATGGCTCATGAGGCGGGAGAGAAAGATCTTGTACTCTGTGCTATTACAGGAGGGGCTTCAGCCTTAATGCCATCGCCAGCGGGGAATATTAGTTTAGATGATAAAAAAGATTTGACAAATGAGTTTCTTAAATCATGAGCGCCAATAGATGAGGTGAATACTGTTCGAAAACACATATCTACTATAAAAGGCGGAAGACTTGCTAAATATATCCATCCAGCAAGAATAGTCAATTTATTAATTATGGATGAAATAGCTGGACAACCTTGGGGTCCAACAGTACCTGATACCACCACTTTTGATGATGCAATAACTGTTCTAAAGAAATATAATCTATGGGATAATGCTCCTATTTCAGTAAGGAACCATCTCTTAAATGGAAAATCTGATCGAACTCTGGAAACACTCAAACCAAAAGATTTTAAGAATTTTTTCGTTCAAAATGTAATCCTAGCTGATAACAAAATGATGTGCGAATCTGCACGACGAAGAGCAGAGGAATTAGGATTTGACTCGTTGATATTATCGACTGTATTGGAAGGAGAAAGTAAACAAGCAGGACTTTTTTTGGCCAGTATTGCTAAAGAAATCGAGGAAAGAAAAGCTCCAATTAAATCTCCTTGTATTCTAATTTTAGCTGGAGAAACCAACGTTACAATAACGGGCGAGTATGGAAAAGGAGGGCCAAGCCAGGAACTTGTTTTAGGAGCTTCGTTTAAGATTGCTGGAAGCGAGAAAATTGTCATTGCTTCAATAGATACTGATGGTACGGACGGACCTACAGAAATAGCTGGGGGCATAGTAGACGGCTACACACTCAAAAGAGCAAGAAGTAAGAATATCGATATCTTTGAGAGTTTAAGTAAACACAATTCTTCCAAAGTTTTGAATGGGCTTCAAGATGCTCTCATCACTAATGCTACTGATACTAATGTAATGGATCTAAATATCGCGGTTATTACAACTTAGTTTCCTAACATTCAGATAGAGGAAAATTTTATACTATATAGATAGTTAAACGCCCATTAGTGGGGATGTATTTTATGAATCCGTTTGAGATAACCAAGATCAAGGGAAGAGAAATACTTGATTGTAGAGGAGATCCAACCCTCCAAGTTGATGTGATCTCAAGAGAAGGGATTATGGGCAGAGCTGATGTCCCAAGCGGGCGATCAAAAGGGAAATATGAAGCATTCGAATTACGGGATGGGGGGAAAAGATTTCAAGGAAGAGGCGTTCTTAATGCTGTTCAAAAAGTAAATGAGATTATTGCCCCTTTATTGAAGGGACGAGATGTAACCGATCAAAGGCAAAATGATGCATTACTTATAGAACTTGATGGGACAGAAAATAAATCAAATTTAGGAGCCAATACGATTGTTGGGACGTCTCTTGCTATAGCAAAAGCAGCTGCTAACGCTCTTAAAATGCCTTTATATCGATATATAGGGGGATCAAATGCTTACATTTTGCCAGTACCACTTTTTGACCTCATCGAAGGGGGAAAGCTTGCTGCAAGCGAACTTGATTTTCAAGAACATCATGTAATACCTACCAGAGCAGATACATTTTCCGATGCTATAAGAATGGGAATGGAAGTATATCAAACACTAGGACAAATATTGAAGGATAAATATGGGAAACATTCTTTGAATGTCGGGGTAGAAGGAGGATATACTCCTCCAGACATCAATGACCCTAGAGTAGCTCTTGACATGGAATTACTAGCAATAGAAGAAGCAGGGTATGATGACGGTAAATTCGTACTTGGTTTAGATGTTGCTGCCAGCCATTTCTACAACAAAAAAACTAAGAAATACAACTTTATGGGGAAAAAGATTACAACAGGACAGTTTATCGATTTCTACGAGGGCCTTGTTTCAACTTATCCCGTTAAGACGATTGAAGATCCGTTACAGGAAGATGATTTTGAAGGGATTGCAGAGCTAACAAGAACCTTAAATATCCAGATAATTGGGGATGACCTATTCGTCACAAATATTAAACGGTTACAGAAAGGAATTGCGATGAAAGCTGCAAATGCTCTCTTGCTTAAAGTGAACCAGATTGGGACTTTAAGTGAGGCGTTGGATGTAGCACAACTATGTTTCAGAAGTGGATATGGTGTACAAGTCTCTGAGAGATCAGGACAAAGTGAAGATACTTGGCTCGCCGATCTCACAGTAGCTTTAAACGCAGGTCAGATAAAAACAGGGGTCACTAGAAGTGAACGGACTGCGCAATACAATAGGCTTTTCCAAATCGAAGAAGAATTAGGGAAAGAGGCTAAATATCCGGGAAAACACTTCAGAAATCCATTCGTCTAGTTTATACATCTTAACCATTATTCTTTGCAAATTAATACATATTTCCAGCTAACACTCCGCGAGCGCATCATTTTATATAAGAACGATATGTTTTTTTCATGCGAACTACAAGGTAACAAGATTTAGAAGAGGCAACTATTTTGTTAAGTAGAAATATACCGAACGAAGTAGCTGCGGACTTAGTCCTATTGAATGGGCAGGTTCTTACAATGGATGCGGAAGACACTATCGCTGAAGCGGTTGTAATTAAGGATGGTCGGATACTTTATGTTGGGCGCACCTTTAAAGCAAAGCAGGTAATTGGACATGCCACGCAGACAATAGATCTGAGAGATCGCGCCGTCCTCCCTGGATTTATTGATACTCATAATCACCTAGCAATCTCAGCCATCGATAGTGTTGCGATCGATTGTTCTCCAGATAAAGTGCAGTCGATCGAGGATATATTGACCGAAATAATATCTTTTGCTAAGAGGAATTCCCATACAGAGTGGATTCGAGGTGTCAATTATGATGACGCAAGACTGACAGAGAAACGACATCCAACTCGTTGGGATATCGATCGAGTTATCAATGATCGCCCAGTTCTTCTTGTTCATCGAGGTTACCATATTGCAGTGATAAATAGTGCCGGGATGCGCGCGCTCGAAATAACAGACGAGATAAAGTCCCCTGTAGGAGGTAAGTATGGGCGCGATCTAGAATCGGGTCAGTTGAACGGCGTTCTCTATGAAAATGCATGGTTTGATTTGTGGGGGAAAAAGAATTCTCCATTAAATATCGATAGCGAGACCTTCATTCAGGGAGTTCAAACTGCGTGTTCCCAATATATTCAAGCAGGCATCACCAGTGTCAACGATGCTTGGGTAGTCCCGTCGAATTTCAAAGGGTTCCAAACTGCTTTGAGGGGGGGACTCCTCCCGATCCGGGTGAATGTTCACATCATCAACTCCTATCTCGATCAGCTCGAAGAGTTGGGTATATTGAGAGGGTTCGGGAATGATTACCTAAAGATTATGGCGATCAAGATATTATTGGATGGGTCTGTCTCTGGATTAACCGCAGCACTCTATGAACCTTATATTGGGACAGAGGATAGTGGAATTCTTCTGATGAAGAAGGATGATGTGAAAGAGATTATCGAAAGGATCCATAAACTAGGTTTTCAAGTCTCAATTCATGCAAATGGTGATAGAGCTATTGATATAGTTCTCGATGTTTTCGAGTGTGTTTTAAAGAAAGCCCCACGAAAAGACCATCGTCATAGAATTGAACATTGTTCTCTACTGAGTCCACAAAGAATTCAGCGCATCAAAACATTAGGAATTATTCCAGTCATTTTCGCTGCCTACCCCTATTATCACGGCGATAAAATTTATCCTGCTTTCGGTCCCAAGAGAGTTAAATGGTTGATGGCATGCCGCTCACTCCTTGATGCAGGAGTCAAGATTGCAGGGCATTCTGATTTCCCTGCATCGCCATACAACCCTCTTCTCGCGATCCATAGCTTAGTGAACCGAAAAACCGAGGGCGGAATCCCCTTCTCACCAAACCAAGCAATCACAGTCTCTGAGGCTCTCCGTATGTATACGATTGACGCGGCCTTTGCCTCCTTTGATGAGGCGATCAAAGGATCAATAGAACCCGGCAAATACGCAGATTTAACCATATTACAGGACAATCCATTAAGAGTTGAGAAAGAAAAATTAAAAGAGATCCAAGTTGTGATGACAATCGTCAATGGCCAGATCATCTATGAAAATGAAGAAAAAATAACATAGCCGATGTCTTATCGTGCGCGCCCATTAGGATTCAAAACTATATGAAATAATGAATTCATATCCTAAAATTTCGTATTTCAATAACCATATTTGTACAGGTTGCTATACAAATTTTTATTATTACCGTCTATCCACGATATCAAGTGCTGAAGGGCCAGTACCGATTAATGTAATGGGGACTTTTGTTTTTGATTCAACTTTGCGTATAAAATTCTTAGCTTCCTCAGATAGCTCTTCGAAATTTTCAATACCTTTACATTCAGGAAAAGCAACGTCAATTTTTGTGATAGCTATCTGTGTTGCACCATTCAAAATTACTGCTTTTTTGGCTAAATTGAAATTGAAAGGCGCAACCCTTCTTTCTCTACCTGTCACAGTTCCGTATTCTATCCATCCTCTTTTTTTTGCTTCCTGACGTGGTAATTCTCCTTCAAGAGTACCTTCACCTACTCTAGTAATATATGCCTTAAAAACTACTATGACATCATTGATCTTAGTAGGTCCTACACCAACATCTGAACATATAGCGGAGGCACAAACATCCTTTGAGGTGCAGAATGGATATGTGCCATGATACAATGAAAGATAAGTTCCTTGCGTTCCCTCAAGAAGGACTCTTTCTTCATTTTCTAACGCTTTATTAATTTCCTGAGAAACATCAGCAATATATTTTGAGAGACCGGAAATCTCATGAGCATATTTAACTTTCCTTAGTGCTCTATCTGCATTGCAGGCCCCAACACCGCTTTTTGTGGAACCGATCTTTTTAGAAAGATGTTCTGAATTTTCTTCTAGATTTATATGTTTTTCTTCTTTTAT
>Ga0111204_139_pt1 | contig 12113 bp, 11 predicted proteins | sample DeeMarSWOR136_30_FD_80378 | JGI IMG/M metagenome (GOLD analysis project Ga0111204, IMG submission 80378) | Crenarchaeota group archaeon SMTZ-80
CTGCCTAAACTAGTGGATGATATGTCAAATCTTGACCTTTGGGCTAAAATGCAATTCGGTGCCTCTTTTGCTATGGTTTCCCTTTCTAATTCTTCCAGCGGACCTACCGGAGGTCTGTCATATCTTCTCGGCACTCATTTCGATGTTCCTCATGGCATTGCAGGTGCTGTTTTCATTGCTAAAATTACAAGATTAAACCATGATTCAGGTTATCATGATTATGCAGATTTATATGATCAATTGGATAATAGAGATCCTGGCTTGACTGACCGGATTAAGAGAAGTGAAAAGGTGGTTGAAACAATAGAACTCCTAACTGAAAAACTTGAAATTCCTGAAACACTCACTGTTTTTGGTATAGATAAAGAACATTATGATATGTTCTACAATTATGCCACTCAGAATCTTAAAGCAGCATTTAGCTTTAATCCAGTGCATATTGATGATCATCAAATAGAAATGCTTTTAAAAAGTTTAATTAAATAAGACAATATATAATGGGAAAAGAAAGTCCGTATCAAAAATATGTTTTTGACTTCAAGAACAGAAAAGTATTAGGGAATTTTGAAGAAATGTATCAACAGGAAGATGTTCAGGGTTTTGATAGTTGGTATTCTTCCAATATAAATCACCTGCCTAAGAAGATTCATCTCATAATTCTGAATCAATACAATTTTTCTTCAATATTGGATTATGGTTGTGGTAAAGGCGCTTTTACTCATCTTCTAAAAAAAGCTAATAATTATGTTCTTGGGCTTGATGTATCTGAAACCGCAATTAAAAAAGCAAGATCATATTATGGTGATATAGTTGAATTTGACGTTATAAAAGATAATGATCTTTCTACTTATATTCATAATAAAAAATTCGATTTAACAACACTGTTGGAAGTTTTAAATTATGTTGAAGATTGGATTAGATTAATAAAAGACATTTCATTATTTTCTAATTATCTATATATTTCATGTTATTTACCTCCTAATCCAATAGGATATATTAAATCAAAAGAAATATTAACTGCTGAAGTTGAGAAGTATTTTAAAATTTTAACAAAAGTTGTTTTAACTGAAAATGATGAAGATTCAATATTTATTTTTTGTAAGAATTTAACAATGGAGGATTAATATGCCAGGATTTGAATTAATTGGAAAAGAAGAACAAGCTTCTGTTAATGAAATATTTGAAAAGAGTAATGGGGTTTTATACAGATATGGATTAGATGCGCGAAGAAATAATATTTTCCGAGCCATTGAATTTGAGAATCAGGTTGCTCAAAAAGTAGGAGTGAAGCATTGTCTTTATGTCAACACCGGAACAGCTGCATTAAAGCTTGCTTTGATAGGTATGGGAATAAAAAAAGGAGATGAAGTCATTACCCAAAGTTTCACCTTTATTGCTACAGTTGAGGCTATTCTTGAACTGGGTGCCATTCCTGTGATTACTGAAATTGATAAAACTTTAAATATGGATCCATTGGATCTTGAAAGTAAGATTGGTCCTAAAACCAAAGGAATTATTCCGGTTCATATGGCCGGGGTCTCTGCTAAAATGGATGAAATAATGGCTATAGCCGCAAAACACAATATTCCAGTGTTAGAAGATTCAGCTCAGGCGTTAGGGGCCACTTATAAAGGCAGACATTTAGGTACTATAGGGGATGCGGGAATTTATAGTACCGATATCGGGAAAATTATTACTACTGGAGAAGGGGGATTATTAGTAACTGACAATACAGATATATGGCGCATTGCTCGTGAATATTCCGATCATGGTCACGAAAACAACCCCAATTTTCCACGCAGTGAAGATACACGAAAGATATGGGGATTTAATTATAAGGTCAGCGAACTTCAGGCTGCTGTTGGTTTAGCTCAATTTAAAAAACTGGACTTTATTTTAAGCAGGCAGAAAGAAAATAAATTATACTTGAAAAAGGCTTTGAGTGATTTACCTGGTATAGAATTCCGTGAAATCCCTGATCCTCAGGGTGATGCGTCTGACACCCTCGTATTTTTGGTGGAATCTAGGGAAAAGGCAATAAAAATTGCCCATGAAATGGCGAAAAACGGATTAGGTACTAAGAACCTCCCCGATGCAATAAAATGGCATTATGCCGGTACCTGGACACATATATTCCATGATTTCCATGAGTACAAAGGAAAAGATCTCGAAATGCTTTGGAGTCAATCAACAAATATACTTCGCAGATCAATAGCATTACCTGTGATGGTATTATCAGAGAGATCAGAATTAGATTCAATTATTGAAAAAATGTATAATATTTTCAATTCACTTTAATCGCTTTCCAAACTACAACACTGAAGGAATGATTCAACCTGCTGAACGTAATATACTTGTCATTGGTGCGGCTGGCTATATAGGTTCCGTTCTTGTAAGGAAACTATTAGGGATGAATTACAAAGTAACTGCACTTGATAATCTTATTTACAATAACGGTTCTTCTCTTGCTGACCTTTACGAAAAGGAAAATTTCCAATTCATATATGGTGATTTCGGAGATGAGAAAATACTTCAGCAATCTCTGGTAAAAGTTACGGATGTTATCTTACTGGCTGCACTTGTGGGAGATCCTATATGCAAAAAATATCCTGAACTGGCTGTGAAAACCAATCAGGAAAATGCAATCAGGCTTTTCGAACAATTGAATAATACCAATATTAAAACTTTTATTTTTACTTCCACCTGTAGTAATTATGGATTGAGAGAAGATGATACTTCTGCTGATGAAGAATCTGACTTAAACCCGCAATCACTTTATGCATCTACTAAAGTTTTTTTCGAAAAGTATATTATTGCCCACGCTGCATCCGTTAAATTCTCACCAGTAATTCTCAGACTCTCTACAGCATATGGTAGCTCAAAAAGAATGAGATTCGACCTTACGGTTTCTGAATTTACAAGGGAACTGGCACTTAACAGAGACCTGCTGGTATATGACGAGACTACCTGGAGACCTTATTGTCACACCCAAGATATTTCTGATGCCATCATTAAAGTTATTGAAAGCCCGGAAGAATTGGTTAAAGGAGAGATATTTAATGTAGGGAGCAATACCTCTAACTATACAAAAAAAATGATAGTTGATATAGCCTGCCAATGTACCAACAATTATAATGTTCATTTCAAAACAAAAGGATTTGATCCTCGCAATTATAGGGTTTCTTTTGATAAAATAAGATCAAAACTTAATTTTAACTCTAGATTTTTAGTGGAAGATACAGTCCCCAAATTGGTAAGTTCAATTAGAAACGGATTATTTGATGATGTCGAGAACAGGATGAATTTTTATGGAAATTATGAAATTTAAATCCAAATTGAACATTAATTTAATAATCTGTTATAAATATAATCCAAAGATCAATAAGTAACAGCAATAGGTTAATCAGGATTTATCGTATTGATATCTATTTGTTTATGTTTTCACCTAAGGATTTAAAAGGTAACGTATAAAACACAGAGTTATTACTGACAATGTTTGAAAGGATCATTCATATCATCAGACAAATTTATAAAACAGAAGAATTCATTCCATTACATGTACCTCGTTTTATTGGAAATGAAAAAAAGTACCTTAATGATTGTATTGATAGCACCTATGTCTCAAGTGTCGGAGCTTATGTTGAAAGGTTTGAGCTTATGACAGCATCCTATACTGGTGCTGAACATGCAATTGTCTGTGTCAATGGTACAGAAGCACTTCATCTTGCATTATTATTAATTGGAGTCACATCCCAGGATGAGGTTGCTACACAACCATTAACCTTTATAGCAACAGCTAATGCTATTTCTTATACAGGAGCCAAACCATTATTTATAGATATAGATAAGGAGACGATTGGATTTTCTCCTGCAAAGTTCCGGGTTTTTCTTGAAGAATACGGAGATTTGCGTAATGATGGTTACTGTTATAATAGAATAACAGGATCGCGCATAGCAGCATGCGTTCCAATGCATACATTTGGTCATCCCGTTAAGATGGATGAGCTTTTATCTTTATGCAGACAATATCATATTGCAGTTATTGAAGATGCTGCTGAAAGCATTGGTAGTAAATATAAAGGAACGCATACTGGCACCATCGGAACAATAGGGATATTAAGTTTCAATGGAAACAAGATCATAACTACTGGTGGTGGAGGTATGCTATTAACCAATAATGATGATTATGCAATAAAGGCAAAACATCTTACTACTCAGGCAAAAGTACCACACCGGTGGGAATATATCCATGATCAAATAGGGTTCAACTACCGGATGCCAAATATTAATGCTGCTTTAGGTTGTGCTCAGATCGAAAACATTGACTTTTTTATAAAACAGAAAAGATCATTGGCTAAACTGTATTATGATTTCCTGATTAATGAGAATGTGCAATTTTTTTGTGAACCAGAAGATTGCGAATCAAATTACTGGTTGAATACTATTATTTTCAGCAACAGAAAGGAGAGGGATGATTTTCTTGAATTCTCCAATTCACATAATGTAATGACCCGTCCTGCCTGGCGTTTAATGAATAAACTGAACATGTATAAGGATGCTTATTATCAAGATTTATCAAATGCGGAATGGATGGCAGACAGGATTGTTAATATACCAAGCAGTGTAATATTATGAAAAAACCAGATATAATTTTAATAGGTGGAGGAGGACATTGTAAATCCTGTATAGATGTCATAGAACTTGAGGACAAATACAAAATTGCAGGAATAATTGATCTGCCTGATAAGGTTGGGTCGAAGATTTTAACTTATTCAATCATTGGAACAGATGAGGATTTAGAAGAACTTTCCAATTTATATTCCAACTTTTTTATTACAATTGGACATATTAGAACAGCTAAAAAAAGGATTAAGTTATTTGATAAACTTCTCTTTCTGAATGTTAATATACCTACTATTATTTCACCATTAGCTTATGTTTCAGGATACGCCACTATTGGTAAAGGCACAATCATAATGCATCATGCACTGGTTAATGCGAATGCTACAGTAGGCGATAATTGTATTTTAAATACGAAAGCTTTGGTTGAACATGACTCCAGAATTGAAAACCATTGTCATATATCTACTGGTTCAATTGTTAATGGTGGTGTTAGGATAGGGCAGGGTACTTTTTATGGAAGTGCAGCAGTATGCAAAGAAAATATCGAAATTCCGGAAAATAGTTTTATCAGGGCGAACAGCATTGTAATATAAAATGAAAAAAATAGCTGTCTTCACTACATCCAGAGCCGATTTCGGTATACTCTCTCCCCTTATCAGGGCAATTATTGCATCTGAAAAGCTGCAACTCCTGTTATTTGCAGGTGGGGCTCATCTCAAAGCAAAAACCGGTTTTACGATAAAAGAGATAGAAAAGTCGGGATTTAAAATTTCAGAAACCTTCGATTATTTATTAAACTCTGATGAAGATTCTTTTTTAGCAAGATCTTTGGGAACTGCCATCATAAAAGTTTCAAAAATTTTTTCGAAATATGATTTTGATATGGTTTGTATATTAGGTGATCGGTTTGAACTACTTTCTATTGTAGCTAACGCAATTTTGTTTCGCAAACCAATCGTTCATATTCATGGTGGAGAAAAGTCTGAGGGATCTATTGACGAACAGATTCGGCATATGATAACAAAAGCTTCCCATTTACATTTTGCTGCCTGTGAAGAATATTCTCAAAATATCAGGAATATGGGGGAGGCAGACTGGAGGGTTTATAATACAGGCGCCCTGACTATTGATAATATTGTTAATATAACAAAAATCGAAAAAACAACACTTTTTGATAATCTGGGCCTTGATAAGGACAAAGATACTATCCTCCTGACTTATCATCCGGTAACATTAGAACTCGAAATCTCATCTCTGGAACAAATTACTAATGTATTCAAAGCCATCAGGGAATTCGATTATCAGGTCATCATAACATCACCGAATGTTGATAAAGATAGTAGCATAATTGATGAATTTATAATAAAACAGGTTAATGAAAATCAAAATTATAAGTACTTCAGGTCATTGGGATATGTGAATTATCTTTGTTTAATACCTTATTGTAAATTTGTTATTGGGAATTCCTCAAGTGGAATAATTGAGGTACCTTATTTTAAAAAGCCAACTGTAAACATTGGATGCAGGCAGCGTGGAAGAATTTTACATGATAGTGTTATTAATACTGATTATTCAGTAAGATCTATCGTTGAAGGAATTAAAACTGCCTGTTCTCCTGAATTTATTAATAGTATCGTTAATATGGAATTCAAGTTTGGAAATGGATCTGCAGCCCACAGGATGACAGAGATATTAGAGAAAATTGAAATAAACAGCAGGCTTATGCAAAAACAATTAATATTCTCTTAGTAATGAATAGAGTATACATAATTGCAGAAGCAGGTGTTAACCATAATGGAGATATTGCTTTGGCCATGAAAATGATTGATACTGCAAAACGGGCTGGGGCTGATGCAATTAAATTTCAGACATTTAAAGCTGAATTTATAGTTACTAAGTATGCAAAAAAGGCAGATTATCAAACCGCCACAACAAATCCCGAAGAAAGTCAGTTTGAGATGATTAAAAAATTCGAGTTGGATATTGAAGCGCATAGGAAATTAATTAATCGTTGCAACCAGAAAAATATTGATTTTTTATCTTCTCCATTTGACCTTAAAAGTATCGAATTATTGAGTAACTTAAACTTGCATACTTTTAAAATACCATCCGGGGAAATAACCAATTTGCCATACCTGAGAAAAATCGGGAAATTGAATAAGAATATTATTCTTTCAACAGGAATGGCATATTTACATGAGGTCGGATTGGCATTAAAAACTTTAACAGATAGTGGAACAGCCCTTAACAAAATTGTTGTTTTACATTGCAATACTGAATATCCAACTCCATATGAAGATGTTAACTTAAATGCAATGTTAACAATACGGCATGCTTTTAAAGTAAAAACGGGCTTTTCTGATCATACACTTGGCATTGAAATACCTATTGCAGCAGTAGCTCTAGGAGCATCTGTGATCGAGAAGCATTTTACACTGGATAAAAATATGAAAGGTCCGGATCATAAAGCCAGTCTTGATCCATCTGAATTGAAAAGAATGGTTACAGCTATCAGGAATATCGAAAAATCACTTGGTGATGGCCAAAAGATACCTTCAAAGTCTGAGTGGAAAAATATAAACATAGTTCGCAAAAGTATTGTTGCAGCTAAAAGAGTCAAAAAGGGAGAGAAATTTTCTGAAGATAATATAACTGTTAAAAGACCTGGTAACGGAATCAGTCCAATGCTATGGGATGAGGTAATAGGTAAGCCTGCCTGTAAAGATTTTGAACAGGATGAATTAATCAGTTTATAATTATTTATAAAATGAAAAAGGACTTTTCCAGATATTTAATAAACGCAGATGCCTCAATAAAAGAAGCACTTCTTAAAATAAATGAACTTTCTTCCGATATCTTAACACTATTTGTAATAAATAATGAGGATGTTGTAATTGGTACTTTAACGGATGGCGATATAAGACGAGGCCTAATTAAGGGTTGCCCTCTTTCAGATAAGGTATCTCTTATTGCTCATAAAAATTTCTATTATTTTAATAAGGACAATCTTGATTTACGGTTAGTTAAAAAAGTAAGGGATGAAGAAATAAAATTGGTGCCTTTTCTTGATGATTTTGGAAGAATTGTCCGCATTTATAATTTTACGAAGCGACGGTCCATATTACCTATTGATGCAGTTCTTATGGCCGGAGGAAGGGGTGAACGTTTACGTCCACTTACAGACAAAGTCCCTAAACCTATGTTGAAAATTGGAAGTAAGCCGATTATAGAACATAATATTGATAACCTGATGCTTCACGGAGTAGATGACTTTTATATAACTGTAAATTATCTGGCAGAACAAATTATAGATTATTTTGGAAATGGAGAAGCAAAGGAAATAAATATCAAATATATAAATGAGACAGATCCATTGGGAACTATTGGATCGGTTTCACTTATTAAAGAATTCAAGAATGAAACAATTCTGATTATGAATTCTGATTTGTTTACTAATATTAATTACGAAGATTTTTATCAGAATTTTGTTGGGGAAAACGCTGATATGTCAGTTGCATCTATACCATATAATACAAGCATACCATACGCCGTCCTGAATTACGAAAACGACATCATTAAATCCTTTGAAGAAAAGCCAACATATACATTCTATGCTAATGCTGGTATTTATCTAATCAAGAAAAAACTATTGACCACTATACCAATTAATGATTCATACAATGCAACAGATTTAATTCAATCCTTAATTGATATGAATTATAAAATAATCAAATACCCGATTGTAGGGTATTGGGTTGATATCGGACGACTCGAGGATTATAATAAAGTTCAGGAATTTGCTAAACATTTAGTATAGTTGCCATTTTGAGATTATTTAATAATAGTTTGAAACTAGATATTTATGATCTGAACTATTCGATAAGTAGTGAAAAAATCAATATTCTGGGATATATTGAAAAACCTGGAAAAGGTTTGATAATAAGAGTAATGGTGTTCTTCAGGGAAATGTTAAAATCATTATTCTATGTTAAGAAAAAAAATTTCAGAAGAATAACACACGGTACACCATTATTTTTAGTTTTCTCAAAAAATCAACATGATGCGATTTATCCTATAATTTCTAAACTAAAAAATTGCATATATCTTGGCATTGATAATTATGGTGAATACAGATTCCCACTTACAACAGCTTATATACTATCCATTATATTTTTCCCAATTGTATTTAAGCATTTTTTAAATGCAAAAGGATATCATAAGAAGTCCTTTCAACACTTTTTTGAGCATTACTGGTTAACTTATGGGTATTATTTGCAATGTCGGAGGATTTTAAAATTTGTTAAACCTTCCATTGTTGTTGTTGTGAATGATCATTTAATGTATGCAAGAGCATTGGTACTAGCTGCTAAACAGGCAAATATTAAAACCCTTTATCTTCAACATGCAAGCGTATCAGGGAAATTTCCCCGCTTATTTTTCGATTATGCTTTTCTTGATGGTAACGATTCTTTGAATAAATATGCTGTAAACGGTTATTCAGATACGAAAATATTTCTAACCGGTTTTCCCAAATTTGACAGATCATTAAAATGTTATAATCAAAAGTCTATTGTTGAGAATGTTGGTATATGCATTGCTACACTGGAAGAGGAGTCTGAAATTGAAGACCTCTGTAAAAAGTTAAAGAGTGAATCTATAAATTTAAATTTCTCTATTCGTCCTCATCCAAGTGACAAAAGAATCGGCATATGGAAAGATCTTGCAGCTACCTACAATTTTAGTTATTCAAATTCCAGGGAAGAAAGTTCTTTTGATTTTTTACAAAAGGTTGATGTAATCATTTCCGGCGAATCCAACATACTTCTGGAAGCAGTTTTGATGAATGTGTATCCAATCTATTATGATTATTCTTCAACAAAAATAAAAGATATGTATGAATTTGTTAGAAATGGATTGGTTGATGAACCTGTAAAAACCATTGATGCTTTATTATTAATATTAAAAAGAATTATCACAAATAGACCTTTTATTCGTGAAAGAGCAAAATATTATAATGCTGTAATCAATACGAAATATGATGGAAATTCACTTGGCTTAGTTGTACAACTAATAAATACTATTTCATCTCTTGAAAAACTACCGGATATTTGGAAAAGATTTAAAAATACAACTGGATTGGAAGTATATGAACTAAAATCCTAGAATTTTATCCTTTTTCAGAGATCCTTTCAAATCAATTAATAAATAACCAGCATTACATAGTTAAAGCTAATCGCGAAGCGCTTAACGAGTTGTGCGATTAATCGACGATATTGATAATGAGTAGAACCGCGCCGCGGCGCAGCTCTACAAAAAATTCTATGATTCAATTACTTAGCTCTTTCAATCGCACAACTCGTTAAGCGATTAATAATTCTGCTTTCAGAAAATGATTAAGAATATCCTTAATTCGATAAAAAAAAGATTGGGAAGTGATTTGTTTGATTTTCTTTCACATGCAAAAAATTATGTCACGGCTGATTTTTTTAGCCTGGGAATAGCTTTTTTAACTATTCCAATTTTTACACGATTGCTCACTCCGGATGATTATGGTATTCTGGCAATATTCAATTCACTTATACCTCTTTCGGTAATATTTTTCGGATTAGAAGCTCGTGGTGGAGTGGTTCGGTATTATCATGAAAAGGGTAATCTTTTTAAAGACTATCTGGGCTCGAACATTCTTTTTCTTTTTATCTGGGGCATATTTATCTTAACAGGTTTACTTCTCTTCCGTAATTTTTTCTCAAAGTTTTTTAATATCTCTCCTTATATTTTTTCATTGGGTATTATCATTGCTTTCCTAAGCATTCCAATTAATATATTTCTCAGTTATTTACAGGCCAGCAAACAAAGTGGAAAATATTCTATTATTTCAGTTATTCAACATAGTTTAATTACGATTATTGCAATTGTCTGGATATATTTATTAAATGAAGAAAAGTACCTCGGTAAGATTTACTCACAAATAGTAATAACAGCTGCGATTGCTTTTTTCATTGGATATCAATTATTTAAAATCATTAGTTATAAGTTTAATTTAGATCATATTAAGTATAGCTTGAAATTTGGAATTCCATTAATTCCTCATACTCTTTCAACATTCATATTGGTTTTTTTTGACCGGATTATTATCAACCAATTGAATGGAGCAGAGGATACTGGTTTATATTCATTTGCCTATAATGTTGGAATGATTATTCAGGTTGTCATAATGGGGATGAATAAATCATGGGTTCCGATTTTTTATGAAAACCTCGAAAAGAAAAATCATAAAAATATTCACGCTCTTGCTGTTTATTATTCCAGGTATATTAATTTTTCAGCATTACTATTAATTCTTTTTTCCCATGAGATCGTAATATTGATGGCTGATAAAAGTTATTATTCATCGCAGAGTGTGGTTCCTGTTATTGTTTTAGCTTATTTATCCGTATTTATGTATACTTTGTATGCAAACTATTCCTTTTACAGGAAAAAAACACTATTGATCTCTTCGGCAACATTGATGAGTGGTATTGTCAATATAGGATTAAATTATTTATTAATCCCGAAGTATGGTTATATAGCTGCAGCATATACTACACTAGCATCCTATTTTCTGCTTTTTATATTCCACTTTTTAAATGTACGCTTCATTTTGAAAGAGGAAAATATTATTCCAGTTGCTAAAATTCTTTTTAATTTCCTGATAATAAGTTGTGTCAGTTTTGTCTTTCCGTTAATTGCTGAATGGCTGGATAATTACATGATAACATTAGCTTTTAAAATAATCCTTTTAATTGTTTTCGCCAGATATTATTTATTTAAAGACATGAGGATAAACGTTCAAAAACTCTGAATGCAATGATCAATCGGATTAAAAGTTTGCTAAAAGCAAGAATAGTTGTACCCTTTTATACCTTTCAGGTTCGAAGAATGGCTCAAGAAGTAGGAAAAGATCTGCGGGTAAATGGCAGATCCAGTGTAACTAAAAACACCATTCTGGGAAATAATGTAAATTTCAATGGAATGGAAATAGGAGGGGGGGGTAATGTTAAAATAGGTAATAACTTTCATTCAGGTCCCGGTTGTCTCATGATAACTCAGAATCATGATTATGATCAAGGTGATGCCATCCCATATGGTTCAAAATATATATATAAAGATATAATTATCGAAGATAATGTATGGTTAGGAGATCGGGTCATTATACTTGGGGGTGTTACAATTGGTGAAGGAGCAATCATTCAGGCTGGGAGTGTTGTTGTTTCAGATATCCCTAAGTATGGAATAGCTGGTGGTCACCCTGCGAAAGTGTTTAAGTACAGAAATAAGGAACATTATGAGAAATTAAAAAGTGAAGGTAAGTTTTTATAATTCATTCATGAAGACCTGGGATTCATATGATATAAAATATTATAATCATCTCTAAATCAATTATTTAAGCCGCATGGGAAACATTCTGACGAAGGGATATTTGAAGCTAATCCATATATTTTATCTTCATT
>Ga0111204_140_pt1 | contig 11659 bp, 13 predicted proteins | sample DeeMarSWOR136_30_FD_80378 | JGI IMG/M metagenome (GOLD analysis project Ga0111204, IMG submission 80378) | Crenarchaeota group archaeon SMTZ-80
TCCTGTTACTAGTTTTATAATAATTGTCAACACTATCGCAGTCGCCAAGATCAGTAAATATCCTAATAAACAAGTAAAAATTATCTTCTTGATTGATCTTTCCATGTCTTAATTATATCAAATCAAACTTTGATATATATCTAAAGAAACGTTTTGACTATTGTATAGTATTATAATGAATTTTCTTGATTGGACTAGGGGTTTTATAGATGGATATTAAAAAAGTTGGATGTATTGGGACTGGTCTGATTGGTCAAAGTTGGGCAACTCTATTTGTATGGAAAGGCTATGATGTCAATATTCATGATCTATCTGCCAAGACCCTTGAGGATTCACTCTCCCAGATAATGGATAATCTAGATTTTTTAGCTAAATCTGGAATGCTTGAAAAAGATCTTTGTAAGAAGTGTTTTAATAGAGTTAACATTATTGAAAATTTTGACGAATTCATAGAGAAATCTGATTATATTCAAGAATCAGTATATGAAAGTTACAAAGTAAAGAAAAATGTCTTCAAATCAATGGATGAGATTGCAAGGAGAGATACAATACTAGCTAGCAGCTCATCTACTCTCAATATGACTTTTATTCAGAAAGTTACTAATAGACCTGAAAGATGTGTTGTTGCTCATCCTTGGAATCCACCGCATCTCATGCCACTCGTTGAGATAATTCCAGGCAGAAGGACTTCATCAGAATGCATAAACAGAACTAAGGATTTCATGAATAAACTTTCTAGAGTTCCTATTGTTCAGAAGAAGGCAATCCCAGGAACTATCAGTAATCGATTAGCAGCAGCTTTATGGCGTGAAGCCATCAATTTAGTTCACAAAGGTGTTGTTGAGGTTGAAGATATCGATAAAGCCGTATCCGCAGGACCAGGCATTCGCTGGGCAATTTTAGGTCCACATATTAGCTATCATTTAGGAGGTGGAAAGGGTGGAATAGAATATTATCTTGATCACCTTGGTCCAGCTATGGAGAGACGGTGGAAATCGCTAGCATCTTGGACTTCCATTCCTCCTCTTGCTAAAAGTAAGATAATACAAGGCATTAAGGATACGAAGATTGTCAAAGAGTTATCTATAGATGAGATTAAAAAAATTAGAGATCGAAAGCTCATAAAACTTTTAAAAATTCTACATACACACTCTTAGAGATTTTTTTATAAAAATTGATTTGGAGTACTTTAATTCTAAATAGAAAAATGAAAAGTTACTTTTTTCAGGAAAGCTTAAGGTTTAAAAAATCCAATATTTAACTCGATACATTCACCTTATAGTTTATGAGTGTAAACGATTATGAGAAGAAAATATATTGGTAGGCCAAAGAAAACAAGTCGAATTTTTCTTGGATTGATATTGATAATATTACTAACTTTGAGCTTCCTTTTCACGTTCATATTACTATTCGCATAGAGATCTTTTGCAATTGATCATAACTCTTTTTGACGAAGGGCATGAAGAGGTAGTATTATATCTGCCATCTTTTTAACTCTGATGACACTTTCGTAAGCTTGGGATGAATCAATGTGTATTCCAGGAGCAATTACATCTGGAATCATTGGCATTGGAATGTCCTGTGCAGGGGGTCTGAAGTTCTCTTCTATCGAACAGAATCCAGCAATTATTGCTGTACCTTTACTGGTATCCACTGCTACAGACTGACTTCCAGCACTATGACCAGGCGTAAATAGAACTTTAATCCCCTCTGAAATTTCTTTATCCCCTTTTATCAACTGGAATTTTAAGTCTTTAAATAGTTCTGGATAGTAGTTCTGACCAGGTAGATGTGAATAAATTCCATTTAATGCCGCGTTTAATTCGCTCTCTTGAACTATGACTTCTGCATTCTTACACTTTGTACTATTTCCACAATGATCATAGTGCAAATGAGTTTGAATTATTATATCAATATCATTCGGATCTAATCCAACGCTATTCAACGCAACTTCAAAGGGTGTTACATCCTCGGCATTGGGGTAATATTTTGAGCATGGTCCCGAGGAGATCCCAGTATCAACAAGAATGTTTTTCTCGGCATCCTCAATAAACCAGCTATATACTGGCGCCATAATTTGTTGACCAATATTATTCAGATATGTGAAAATTGATTTATCGCAAGGCAAGCGCAAGATTTGAAATGGTTTAATTTTGTGATAAGACATAAATCATTACTTCATTGTCTGAATTAAAAAAAATTCCTTTTTTTGGAGAACGTATATCATCCAACCATAAATATAGATTAGAAAGGGATTGGATATTTTCCATACTTAAAAGCAGAGTCGTACATTGTTACGATATTTTCAGGCGGCACATCTGGCTGAATACAATGAGCAGGAGCAAAGATATATCCTCCGTCATGAGCAAGTTCTCTTATTACTCTTTTAGCTTCTTCTTTAACTTCATCGATAGTTCCGTAAGGAAGGATCTGTTGAATATCAAAACCTCCATGGAAACAGAGACTATCTCCGAATTCCTCCTTTAGTTTACTTGATTGCATATCTTTAGCGCGAGGTTGAATGGGATTTAAAATATCTACACCATTTTCAATATAGTCAGGTATGATTGGGTATAATGACCCGCATGTATGATACAAAACCTTGACGCGAGCCTTCTTCTTAATAAATTCAATTAATTTTGCATCGAATGGTTTGAAGAATCTTCTATAAAAAATTGGAGAGAAGATCATTCTATCCTGCATCCCAAAATCCGACATTACCTCGGCAATCTGAATATAGTCACCGACTCGATCTAACACCTCTCCAAAATGAGTCATTTGTATTTGGTGTAATTTTTTCAATAGAGTCTCAACAAATTCTGGTCGTATTATCATGTCTTTTAAGAATTCTTGGAATCCTCGCAGATACCAAGCTTTTTCAAGCAAACCTTCTCCAAAAAGCGGAGTTAAATGATCTAAAACAATACAATAATCAGTCTTTTCATACAATCTTTTAGCTTCATCTTCTAAGCCTTCATATCTTACTGGTTCATTAGGATCAGGCCATTCATAATCTTCGATTATCTCTTTATAGGGCTCCTTCAAGGGTGGTTCATGTAGTTCATAATATAACGAATTTTCAGATTTGTGAAATTTTATTCCCCATTCATCCTCAACTATTTTTCCTGGATATCTTTTGTATCTATCTTTTAGTGGTTGAGGCCTGACGTAAAGTGTATCTGCATGCAATCTTTTTACAACAAAATCGTCAATCACCATATGTTCGGCATGAAAGATCTTAAAATCGCCCTTAGGAAATCCAAGAAATTTCTTCAGATTTTCGTACGCTTTAATGGTTCTAACTGTGCTAATATACCCTCCAATGTCTATAGGGACTCTATCTGGCTCTTCATGATCTAAGGCTTTCAGAATCCTTTCTCTTGAAGACAGAGTCAATTTAAATTACCCATTCAAAAATTAAATAAGGAATTTGCTTTATCCACAGCTTCAGCTGCATTGGACGCATATCCGTCTGCACCAATTTTGTCAGCATATTTTTGGGTGACGGGAGCTCCTCCAATCATAACTTTTACCCTATTTCTCAATTGCTTCTCTTCTAGTGCAGAAATAACAACTCCCATCTCTGGCATAGTAGTGGTCAATAGCGCTGACAGACATAATAACCTCGGTTTATGCTCGGATATAGCTTCTGCAAATTTATCTGGTGTTACGTCTATACCTAGATCGATTACATCAAAACCTGCTCCGATAAACATCATAGCAACGAGATTCTTTCCGATATCATGCAAATCGCCTCTCACAGTGCCAAATACTACACTACATTTTGATGTGTAATCACTATTTTCAAGCTTCGGTCTTAATAATTCAAGTGCTTTGTGCATTGTTTCTGCAGAGACCATTACTTCTGGTAAGAAGTACTCTCCGTTCTTAAATTTCTCTCCTACAATTCTCATACCTTTGATCAAGCCATCATTAATTATTTCCTCGGGACGGTGTCTTTTCAGCGCTTCTACAACTGTACTTTCTATATCATTGAGATCGCCGTTCAAGACTTCATTGCTTATCTTTTCTAGAAACAATCAAACACATTTCCTATCAGATTTCAATTATGAGTTGGATTTAACGAGTTAGCCATTAATTAGATCTTATTTCGGTCATAATTTCTAATAATGCTAGACTATATAGGAATATCATAAGAAAATAAGATAGAATAATCTAACTCTCGTTCATTATGAATACTGTTCCCTGAGAGGATGCTATCAACTTTCCATCTTCAGTTTTGACTATCATCCGATAGAGAGCCGTCTTTCTTCCAATACTCTCTTCAGAAGCTTCGGCAATAAGGTTCATTCCCTCTTTAACCGGAGAACGATAGTTAATATTCATAGATAGTGCCACAGCTTTACGTCCATGTGAGTTTCCAGCAGCAGCAAAAGCCACATCTGCTAGAGTGAAAATTGCACCACCGTGTGCGACATTATGAAGATTTACCATATCATTTGTAATTGACATCGACACTTTACTATATCCTTTCTCTAATTTCAGCAATTTTATTCCCATGAATTTTGCAAAGTTATCGTCTTCAATCATTTTACGGACATTATTCAAAACCGGTTCCATTCGATCACGACCCTTATTTTTATATATAATTAAAAAAAATTATTCAGAGTCTCTTTTTTTTCCAAAGTGTTTTTCTATTTTGTCTACGATATCCAAGAAAGCTTTAGCAGCTGGAGAATTGGAGTGTTTTTCTACAAAGATCTTGCCATCATCTGCATCTTCAGATATCCTTGGATCAAGGGGAATCTCAGTTAAAAATGGGACATTCAGGTCATTCGATATCTTCCTTCCTCCTCCACTTTGGAAAACATCGATCTTTTTGCTACATTCAGGGCATATAAGACCACTCATATTCTCAACAATGCCAATAACTTCAGTTTTGAGTTGGCGAGCAAATGTCACTGCCTTTTTTACAACAATTTGGGATAAGTCTGAAGGAATAGTGACGATAATAACACCATCAACTTTTGGAACGAGCTGCATGATACTAAGTGCTTCATCCCCAGTTCCGGGGGGCAGGTCTATAATAAGATAATCTAGCGATCCCCACATAACATCAGAGAGAAATTGTCTTATTGCCATTGATTTCATAGGACCGCGCCAAATTACGGGCGTCTCATCAGATTGCAAAAGGAAATCCATTGATATGATTCTTATACCATTTGGACCTATAACTGGTGCAATACCCAGTGGACTTGCCTTCAATTCTTTTTTTCTTGCTCCTAAAATTTTTGGGATGCTTGGACCGGTAATGTCTGCATCCAATATACCTACCGAGGCCTTCTTATCCTTGGATGCAAGAGCAACAGCAAGATTTGCGGCTACTGTGCTCTTTCCAACTCCTCCTTTACCACTCAATATCACAATTTTGTGTTTTATTTTATCCATCCATGATTTTATGCGTTTCTCTTGCTCATCTATTTCTTTCTTTCTTTTATCAAAGTCTGTGCCAAACATAAAGATCATCATTTATTTTTTATTTAAAAAGAAAATTTTTATGTTCTAACTGTCAATCAGTGGCTTCAAATAAGATTTGTGGATCAGCCATATATCTCGCATCTGGTCTTTTAGCGCGTGAACTAAATCACAGTTATAATAAATATTTTAAATAATTATATTATTACAACTTTTAATTAGAATCGCTTAAAAAAATTTAGGGGGAATAAAAAATAACTGGAGCATTTGCTGCCTTTAAGAAACGCGCTTATCTATTAATAGAGGTTGAGCCTGGAACTGAAGGAAAGGTTATTAGAAGGTTAGAAAAATTGGAGAGCATTACAAATGTTGATTTTGTACATGGAGAATTCGACATTGTATGCGTCCTAGAAGGATCATATGCAGAGATAGACGATACTATTATCGTTTCAAGAAAAATATCAAACATAAGAAAAACGACTACATTAACCGCGTTTGATACACACCTGGAGTAAAATATTTCTAAAGAATTATTCTTTCTTTCGAGTAATTCTGAAAGTAAATTAGAATTATATTACATTAGACTTTGGTAAGGTAATCTTGATTTGGCAAGTCTTTTAGATCCTTTGAATGTAAAAAACTTAACTCTAAGAAATCGAATTGTAATGCCACCAATGCATACGGGTCTAGCCTCAATCAATGGAGAAGTAACAAATGAGATGATAGAGCATTATATGGAACACTCAGTAAATTTAGGACTTCTAATTGTCGAACACAGCTACGTATCGATCGATGGAAAATATAGTGCTAGACAATTGGGTAGTCATGATGATAAATTAATATCTGGATTAGAGAAACTCGCAACTAGCGTACATGAAGTAAATACACCTATTGTACTACAAATAAATCATTTGGGAGCTAAACCCAGTAAAGATCTTATTGGAATCGATCCCATCTCTCCTTCAGCAATTGGAGATGTAAGAGAGATCCGAATTCAAGAGATGGACCGCATAGTTGAGAATTATGCTTTGGCCGCAGACCGAGCAATAAAAGCTGGCTTCGATGGGGTTGAAATTCATGGAGCCCATGGTTATCTATTGAATCAATTCTATTCACCCTTAACGAACAGAAGAAAAGACAAGTATGGAGGATCATTAGATAATCGAACGAAGTTTCCTCTGGAAGTAGTAAATAGAGTAAGAGAAAAAATTAGAGATAAATTACTTCTTTATCGGTTAGGTTCGGTGGATCTTGATAAAAAAGGCACTCAAATCGATGATTCTAAACAATTTGCTAAAAGGTTAGAAGTAGCCGGAGTGAATATTCTGGATATATCTGGCGGCATATGTGGACACTTACCTCCCGAATTCCAAGGGAGACAGGGTTTCTTTATACCACAAGCTGAAAGTATAAAAAAAGTTATAAAAATTCCCGTCATTGGAGTTGGTGGAATTAAGGAATCCTTGTTTGCTGATATGCTGATAAGAAATGAGAAGGTGGATCTTGTTGCCATTGGGAGAGAGTTAATAAAAGATCCGGACTGGTCTTCGAAGGCCATTAGATCGTTATCAAATTGAGATAAAAATATTTGATATCTATTTCTTAGCATTATTTTATAGAATTAGAAGATTATTTTAGATGCAAGAAAATAAATATTTGGGAAGAGAAATTCGTCATAGCAAAATCGAAAAAACCTTTGCCAAAATCATTTGCAATCATACAAGATAAAACTGAGATTACAGTCGTTATTGATCAATCAAAGCTTAAAGAAGAAGATGTGATTGAAATGGAGAAAGACTGGAAACTACTTACAATCTATTTGACAATACCTTTCGAGTCGACAGGTTTCTTATCAAAAATTACAAAAGTTCTGGCTAATAAAAAAATCAGCATCTTTGTAATATCTGGATATTCAACAGATCATATATTATTTAAAAAAAAGAATCTAACAAAGACTAAAAAGAAATTGGAAATTTTAGGATTTGATATTCAAGCATAGTGCTAACTTATAGATAAGCGATCGTAAATTTTTATAAACTATTTGTCAGAAAAACACTGATTTTCTAAACTATATGAATAGTCTTAAATAAGCTCAAAACTTAATTTTTATTTGAGTTATTTTTCAATCTCGATTTGTAGAGTTTGAATTCTCCATATAAAATCATAATTTTATCTTCATTTTAGAAAGTGTGGAGGTGAAATGGATTGGAAAACCTTGAATGCAACTTCTGTAACCATAAATGGAAGCATAAAGGAGAAGAACAATATTATACAAACTGTCCAAATTGTGGATATAAAGTAAGAGTAGGAGCTTAAGTTATTAATTATAGTTAAACTTCCCCTATTTTCAGGGATCAACCCAACTTATCATTTAGTCCATATACCGAGTCTTCAACCCAACATGGTATTTAAAAGATAATTTCTAAAAATTTTCAGATTTATTGTAAAAAATCTTTATTGTTAAATTCATCACAATGCATCTTAACAATAGACAAAAACAATGATGAAATTAGTAAGATCACTTGATAATTTTGGATTTTTTTCTAAATTAAAATTAAATAACTACTTCACATATTTAGCAATGAGAAGTTTAGAATATTATTGAAATACAAAACTTTAGATGAAAAATGGCTAAAAGAAAAAAAGAGACTTTGATGCTCTCAAAAATATGTGATGAATTACGCACAAAAGGAGAATTATCCAGCAAAGAGAGTCTTAATGCTGTCAAACATTTTCGAAAAAGATATGATGATGCTATAAATTTAGTTGATGAGAATTGCATTAAGAAATATATATTTAAACCGAGTAGAAGAATTCTTTGGGTCGTTGAAGGGAGAAAGAAAGAATATCAGATCTTTCCTGAAACAAATTTCTGTAATTGTGATGATTATTACTTCAGAGTTATGAAATTTGAAAAAGATCTCTGTTATCATTTAATTGCTCAAAAGATAGCTGAAGCTTTAAGTAAATATCAAAAGATGGAGATGTCCGACTCCGATTATGCTTCAATAACAAAAAAATTTCGACCTGAACGAGAAGTTTAATTAAAGCTATATATTTTGACATTTTAGTCTTATGATAGTTATTAACGGATGATAAAAATGACAGCTGATGAATTTTTTGAACTTGTAAAGATATTTACACTCATATTTGGTATCGTAACCATTCTTTTAGTGTTTGTAAATATGGCTTATGAAAAAACTAAGAGTTAAGAATCCATTATTATCAATGAACCCTTGGAATTTAATGAGAGGATTTTTCTAGATTTATCTTCTTGTATTGCGGGGGTTCCCAAGTCAGGTCAAAGGGGCGAGGTTCAGGTCCTCGTGGCGTAGGCCTTCGTGGGTTCGAATCCCACCCTCCGCACCAGAATCCTCTATGCAGAGGATTATTTTGGAACGCAGTTATCTCCATCACCTACACAGTTAATACAGCATAGCAAAGCTGCTTGCTCATCACCAAGGTTTTTAGCTTCATGTGGTTCAAATGGCGGTATATCAATAAATGTATCTGGACCTACCTCTCTGGTTTCCTCACCAGAGGTCATCTCAAATCTACCTTTCAGAATATAAAGGGAGTGAGCATATTCGTGTTCATGCATAGGGACTTTAGTACCTGGTTTATAAACAACGTGTCTTACAATAAAATCATGTTTGTAGTTACCTAGATCCTTATATGAAAGCCATTTCATCTGAACCTCACCTACATCTACTTTCTTACCTTTGTGTTCAAGTTGGGTTATTATCTTACCTTCTACTTCTTTGAGTTTTTTTACGATCATTACATTTCGACCTTCATTCCTTTTTAGAGGTGTTTTTGGATTTAAATATTATTCATTTAATTCCACTCTAAAAATGAGTTCTTTGGCCTATTAATGTTATTAGATTAATGCGCTTACTTTTTGTTTTAGCATAACTATCTTGCCAAAAAGTTCATATAGTAGATTATACTATGTAAAGTATACTTGACGTTAAGCTTACTTTACATGGAATGGATTTAGATTGGTATTAACAAAAAATGACTTACGAAAATACAGAGAGAATCATGGATTGACACAGGAGGGATTAGCTAAGAGAGTGGGCGTCACACGACAGACAATAATCTCTATTGAACGAGGAAGATACACTCCTTCCTTGGAACTCAGCCTAAAATTTGTGAAATTATTCCAATGTAAAGTAGAAGACCTGTTTGGATTGTAGGAGGTAAAAAATTGGAGAAAACAAGAAGACGAATAATAAAATATAGTTTTGCATTTGTTATGCTAATATTAGGTGCATTAATAAACCACTTCAATCTGGGAGCTGGGAATTTTTATGTATATGGTTCTGTTGGAACCTACCTCATATACTTAGGTTTCATAGGATTAATAATAGCTACACTAACGGAGATCAGGAGAAGAGAAAAGATTGTTGATGAGAGAATGCAGTTCATAGCTACAAAAGCTATGAGGACCACTTTTCTGTGCCTCATAATAATCGCATTCATAATCATAATCATAGATGGGTTAAAGCCAATTACAATGCCTTATCACCTATTTATGAGCTATATAGTCAGTGGGATGCTGGCAATATATTACATTTCTTACAAAATACTACTCAGATTTTATTAAAGATAATCACAAGATAATGGTCCATAAACTGAATTACTAAGATTTTTTAATGATAAAAGTAGAAAGAATCTAACATGAACAGATTTTCCTTCCCTACGAAAAGGCCCTTTAATTGGAAAGTCTTTCTTTTCCTTGTAGTTCTGATTTTTTTAGCAACGTATACGATTATTCCCTTTGCATTTTCTCTGCAATCCATTCAACTGCCAAAAGAAAACTTGCCTCGCATTCTAATTCTCACTTTGGCGGATGTCTTAATCGTGGTTGTTTTAGCTGGCATTGGATTATTTCTGGCATGTCGCATTGGACTTGGACTTCCCTTTATCGAGGGATGGTTAAAAAAGGAACAAGCATGGAATCGTTTTCGAGGAGTGCTTGTAATTTCGATCATCGTGGGAGTTTTTTCCAGTTTCGTTATTTTAGTGATCAATCAGTTAATTTTTGTACCTCCTCTACTTGAAGAGATAAAGAGATTAGGCATAGTCCTTCCTGAATCGCCGCCTCCTTGGCAGGGGCTTCTTGCCTCGTTCTCAGCTGGAGTAACTGAAGAATCGGTATTTCGTCTCTTTGGATTGACCTTATTGGTTTGGATAGGAAGCCGATTTAGTAGTGATAGTGAAGGGAGACCAACACTTGTTGTATTATGGATTGCCAACATTATTATTGCAGTTACTTTTGGGGTAGCTCACTTACCATTAACAGCTGCTATCGGTTTACCTCTTAATATGCTTGTTATCGCACGAGCTATTGTTTTAAATGGAATTGGAGGGATAGCATTTGGCTGGTTATACTGGACGCGAGGATTAGAGAGCGCTATGATTGCGCATTTTTCAGTTGATGTTGTATTGCATGTGATATTGGTGGCGATAGCACCTTTATTGTAAAAGGCGTTTTCAAGAAATTAGGCTTAAATATTGAGAATGTTTTTCTGAAATAATGCCATTATTTTTTGTTCGATAATATCTTGAAAATCCGAATTTATTTTTTTAATTAAATTGGAATGCATAAATTCTAAAAATTAGAAGAACTAATACATTATTGTGAAAGATGAGATTAAAAAATCAAAATAACATTCTAATTTTACTAATTATAATTACACTTCTTTTTTCTTGCTATATTATTGCAGACAATTCATTCGCAGAAGCAGGTTGGAGACGCCGAGATGGAGGAGATGAGACCACAACCCCATCCGAGGAAGAACCCACCACTCAACCAGAGGAAGAAGAGGAAGTGGATGAAGGAGAGCAAGATGAAAAAAAGGAGGGTGATTCAAAAGTAAATGCTTCCAAAATCACTATTGGAACATTTATCGGTATTATATCAATCCTGATAGGAAAAGGCCTCAATTCTGTTACGATCCTTAAAAAGGAGGATAAAATAGTACTCGATCGAGTGCCTGATGATCAAATAATGCTTGCAGGGGATTTGAGCACACTACCTCCTGAGATTAAAGCTGAAATCCTAAAACAAATAATCAAAAAAATTGATAGGCAGAAAAAGGATGGATACACAAGAATATATGAGAAGAAACTAAAAGAATTTGAGAAGCTTAAAAAAAGCCCATTCTTCGATGATGCAATTGAATTACTCAGAAAAGAGGGGTACAAACCATGCGAT
>Ga0111204_141_pt1 | contig 11188 bp, 11 predicted proteins | sample DeeMarSWOR136_30_FD_80378 | JGI IMG/M metagenome (GOLD analysis project Ga0111204, IMG submission 80378) | Crenarchaeota group archaeon SMTZ-80
AAATTGCTTCGTAAAAAAGGACGAACAGTAGTAGCTGGTTTAAAAGTTAATTCAGAACATTGTCTTTCAAAAGCTTTTAAAACTGATTTCAACCGCAATTTACCAGACAATACTGCTATACCTTTTATAAACGAGCTGGCAGATAAACTTCTTCAATTAAAAAGTACTAAAGTGTTTACCAATGGTTACTTTTTAAATTATCAAAAAACTCCTGTTCGAATTCGCACCAGGTTACTTATTGGAGAAAAGTTCTGGCACCATCATATGTATCCTAAAACTGAATTCGATTATTCAAAATGCAATGGATGTGGAGTTTGTGTCATGAAATGCCCCTTAATGCGAATCGAACTTAAAAACAACCAGCCTGTGAAAAAAGAAGATGCACCAGATTGTATTCACTGTGGAATGTGTGTTTTTTCATGTAAAAAAGGTGGAGTTTTTTTTGCTACTGATATGGTTAAATGGGAAAAACTTTTTACAAAGGCTACAAAAGGGAAAGGGCCACTTGTAAGCAATGAAGAACCTAAAACTCTGGCGTATTATTCATTTTAGAAACTTATCATTACAGAATGTTGATATATGCTTGCACCCAATGTATTAGCCCCCAAAATAATCGGATAAAAAAATAAAGACAGTTTAGTGGAAAGTTCAATTTAAAAACCCGTCACTGAAATCGTCAACCTATACAAACAAAATCCCGCAGATTATTAATCTTGCGGGATTTATTGAATATTCTTGGCACTCCCCCACTCCCACTCACACCAACTGAGAACCGAAAACCGGGAACCGAGAACTACAAAGCCCAAAAACCGGATGGTTTTTGGGCTTTGTGGTGCCACTCGCACCACCTTTTCATTTATAAATTTTAACTGATTTTAGTACAGAGCATTAAATTATAACGCATTATACCGGGATTTTGAGATCAATTTTTTACTGTATGATCAAAAAAGAAAAAAGAAGGAAATAAAATTCGTCAACGCAAATGTCAACTAATGGTTATCAATAACAGATAATTTTACATAACTTAATACAAATGAATTAGTTATTCTGAATCCAGAGTAAAAACAACTTAATATTATTGACCTGAGATAAGTCCATTTCAATATACACTAATTGAGTATTGATTAAATGGGATATAAATAGAAAAGAAGATTTTATTTATCTTAGAAGAAAAAATATGGACACAAAGAAAATTGAAGAATTAAAAAATTCTCTCTCCGAAATTCGGGAAACTGCAGAAGTTATTGAACGTAAACTGGAAAAATTCATAACAGAAAAGGACCCTGAGAAAAGAGTAGCCATGCAAAAATTAATTGAATCTGCAATTAATTTATTACAGTATGAGTTTAAAAGAACCCTGTTACTTGATACCGGTGAATTAAAAGATTATTTTTCAGAAATTTAGTATCCAAAACCAACCATTAAGCCAAAGGTTAACCAGTACTTTATTTATGAATGTTTTTTTAATTTTACAGTAAAATTAAATCTATAGATAGTTGGGATAACCCCCTTTCAATTGAAATTACATGCCTGATCTAAACTGAAGATCTATTTTCAACTAAGCAGGAGTTCACAGATAATCCTATTCGGCAAAAAATCAATATTTGGAAAGTAAATATTATACATATCAGGAAAGCAAGAATTTCTGGCTTACCCTTGATAATGCTGCTAAAATTTACCCTGCTATCATTTCCGATGAGCTCACTTCTGTTTTCAGGATATCGGCAGTATTAACAGAACCTGTAAAAATTAAAAACCTGCTGAAAGCGGTTCATTCAATTGAGACCAGGTTTCCATATTACAAAGTACAGCTAAAGAAAGGTTTTTTCTGGTATTATCTGGAACATATTGATCAACCCATAACTGTTGAAGTTGATGATAAAACACCTTGCAGAAAATTCCCAAAGGGTAAATTGATGTTCCGGATTCTTGTATTGAAAAACAGAATAAGCACAGAATTCTCACATGTTTTAACGGATGGTGCAGGCGCATTTGAATTTTTCAAATCCCTCCTGGTACTTTATTTTAAGGAATGTGGGGCAACGATTCCCGAGGATTTTAATTTTCTTCATCCTACTGATATTGTATCAGAGGAGGAATTTGAAGATTCTTATAACCGCTATTTTAAGGAGAATATACCTGCAATGGTAAAACAATCCAAAGCATTTCATCTGCCTTATTCCCTGAATCCTTCGCCCCGCTTTGATGCAATAAATGTAGTTTTATCGTTGAAGGAAATCAAAGATAAAGCCGCTGAAAAGTCTGTCAGCATAACAATATATCTTATTTCTATCTATTTATTGATCCTTCAGGAAATACATGAAAATCTAAATATGTTGAGCCGGTACAAAAAGAATAAGTGCCTTCGGGTAGAGGTGCCTGTTAACCTGAGGAATATTTATCCTTCAAGAACAATGCGGAATTTCTCATTATTTGTTATGCCGCAGATTGATTTACGGTTAGGTCATTATACATTCGAAGAGATTATCAAAACCGTACACCATCAGATACATCTTGAAGCAGATGAAAAGTTAATCAATAAGAATATTGCAAGGAATGTGGGATATGAAAAAAAACTCTTTATCAGGGGCATCCCCCTGTTCCTGAAAAGCCTTATTCTCAATTATAAGTTTTACTCACTGGGAACAAGCCAGTATAGCGGTGTATTAACAAACCTCGGAATGGTGACTTTTCCGTCTGAAATTAACAGGCACATTGACTATTTTATACTTACTCCGCCACCTCCCAATAAAATGTTAAAGTTGAGTTGCGGAATTATTGGATTTAATGATAAATTAGTTTTGAGTTTCGGGAATATTACCAGATCGAAAGAATTTGAACAAAAGTTTGTAAAATTTCTGGCCGGAGAAGGCCTGAAAAGCAAATTAACAACCTTTACAGTATTATAATATAATGGCATATTGTAAACACTGCGGTGTTGAACTGGATGTAAACATGAATTATTGTCCTCTTTGCGGAGAATTAGTCTCAGGTGAAGATTTTATTCAAAAAGAACAAGATCAATTCCTGAGATCACAACAAGAGGAAAAAATAATCTCTGATTATAAAAAATTAACTCAAATTCAGAGACGAAAGCTATTTTGGGAATTGTCCGGTATTATTCTTGTCTCGGGAATCATTGTTTCATTCATTATTGATCTTGTTCTGAATAAAAATATTACCTGGTCAAAGTACACAATAACGGTTTGTGTAGTGGTATTTGTTAACATAACTTTTATGGCATTCTGGCAAAAGAAGATTACATTGCTGTTCACAGGAAGTTTTATATCAACTTCAATCATGTTGATGCTTCTGGAATTATATAACCAGAATATTAGCTGGAGTATAACACTTGGAGTACCATTGCTTCTTGCTGCCTATCTGATTACTTTAGGCTTAATCAGCCTGATACAGATTTCCAGGCAACGCGGTTTGAATATTATCACTTATTCCCTGATTGCAATGGGTTTGTTGACGATTTGTATAGAGGCAATCATATCTTTAAATACAAAAAACAGGGTGACTTTACAATGGAGTTTAATTGTTTTAGCTTGTCTTATACCTGTTTCAGCTATTTTACTCTTTATTCATTACCGTCTAAAAAAAGCTACCGATCTGAAAAAGTTTTTCCATATTTAAAGGAGTTCTGTCATAGCATACAGATCAGGATCTTATGGGTAAACAGGCCATAACTCAAGCCACAGATCTCTTTCCAGCACATAAAACAGTAACAAACAGGCTATCAATCCATGATATAAACCCGGGGACCATATATTTCTCCACTTGAAATACACGGTAATAAAAACCATTTCCATGAAAAATGTAAAAATCATCAGAAAAACACTGGGATAATGTACTAAACTGAACAAAAAAGAAGTTAACAGGATGATCTGGTAGTTTTTAAATTTGATATTTCTCAATTCTTTTAAATTCCCGGCAATCAGACTAATCAGTATAAATTGCTGGAATAAACCCCAAACAGGGTATAAGAATAAAATCGGGATCACGTGCCAATTCAGGATGTCAGTATGATTATAAAGGCCATACAGTGTTATCCCGGTGCAACACAGTACAAAAAAAGGTAAAAGTAAAAAGAAAGATGATCTGAAATTATTTATTTGAAATCCCCAACTTTTTAATATCGTATTGTCACTTTGATATCTCTTATAAACATAGCTGATCCAGAATAAACAAGTTATCCCAATATAAAAAACTCTCAGATTGAACCAATCAATAAATATAAACTTCAGCAATCCTGTTAACAGTACAGCCAATAATTCGAAAGATCTGGTTTTTTCTGAATTCACAATATTTTTGAAATTTACATAATAACTATCCTGCTCATTTCAAATATGTTTTTCAAAAATTATGATATTGTAGCGAAAATTCTTATTGAAATCAAAGAATTAAAAAGGGGGAAATTACTTTTTTAATATTCTTATTAAAGTAGCTGTATAGGGTTATTATCGCGGATTCAGTTAACCCAGGTATGTTTTTAATACTCTGCTTCTCAGGGGAGGCTTTAATCTCCTGATTGCCCTTTCTTTAATTTGCCTGACTCTTTCTCTTGTCAGATTATACTTCTTTGCAATTTCATCCAGCGTATAGGCATGTTTGCCATTTAATCCGAAATAAAGTCTGATAATATTACTTTCTCTCCCGGATAATGTATTAAGGACCCTGTCAATTTCTTTTCTCAGAGAATCCGATATCAGTACTTTATCCGGACTGGTAGCATCTTCGCTATATAAAACATCATACATGTTGCCTTCTTCGTCTTGTTTAACAGGGGCATCGAATGAAACACAATGTCGGGAGTTTTTCATGGCTTGTATCACATCGTTTGGAGCTAGCTCCAATGCCTGAGTGATCTCAGGAATAGTCGGTTCTCTTTCGTATTTTTGTTCCAGTATTGTAATGGCCTTTTTAGTCTTATTAACATGACTGAATCTGTTCAGCGGGAGACGCACTATCCTTGTCTGTTCTGCCAGGGCCTGCATGATTGACTGCCTGATCCACCAAACGGCATAGGATATAAACTTAAAACCCCTTGTTTCGTCAAATCGTTCCGCAGCTTTGATCAATCCCATATTCCCTTCATTGATCAGATCCGGAAGGCTCATGCCCTTGTTCTGGTACTGTTTGGAAACTGATACAACAAATCTGAGATTAGCATTTATCAGCCGGTTTCTTGCATTCATGTCCCCATGATGGATCCTTTGCGCAAGATCAGCTTCTTCTTCTGCAGAGATCATTTCAACTTTGCTGATATCATTAAAGTATTTGTCCATTGAGGTATGCTCCCTGTTGGTAAGCTGTTTGATGATTTTCAGTTGCCGCATTTATGGTGGATTTGGATCTGTAATATCATATTTTGTATAAAGGTAATACTAATAACAGGGAATGTATGTTCTTTCCAGGTGGTTTATATATACGGATATATGCCAGGATTAACATCATGAAGCCTTCTCCTGATTTAAAAGGTAGAGGCTGTCTTAAAAGTTTATTAATTTCTATTTCTCACAGATTTGTTAAACAAGTTTCACCCCGACTGCTGTTAGACCTCTTTTTCCCGGCAAGATTTCAAATCTGACGACACTGCCTTCCTCTACCTCGTTAAATAAATTGCTTTCGTGCACAAAAATTTTTTCCTCTGTCTCGGAGTCCTTAATAAAGCCATATCCTTTAGCCTTATCGTAAAAAACCACTTTCCCCTCTCTAACGGGATCCTGCTCTGTGTCATCTTTTTTAGGGATGCTGGTTTCGATGTCCTGTAGCTTGATTATCTCCTTTTTTTTCGGATCAGGCGGTGTGGATGATATCATCCCAAACTCATCAACATAAGCAATCATATCATCAAGGTTGCCCTTTTTTTCATTTTCCTTCCTGGCAAGCCGTTTCTGTTCCTTCTCTTTTCTTTTTTTTTCTTTTTTACTTCTTACTTCCTTTTTGTTATATGTTTCCCGTGATCTACCCATAAAAGTCAATTCATCAATTTGTTGTTTCCACCTTAACAGCGATTAGTCCCTTGTCTCCCTGTTTGGTTTCGAAAGTGACTTCTTGTTCTTTCCTGAGTCCCTCATATGATCTGAGTAAGCCTGTACGATGAACGAAAATATCATCGCCATTTTCAGTTTCAATAAAGCCAAATCCTTTGACTTCGTTATACCATTTTACTTTTCCTTTTGTCTTCATAATATTGATTAATATCTATCGTAATTTGTTTTCTTCGGTCTGGCTTCATTTACGACGATTTCCCTGTTTTCAAATGAAGTACCGTTAAGTTTACTTATTGCTTTATTTGCTTCATCCTGGTTTTTCATTTCGACAAAACCAAATCCTTTGCTTCTGCCACTGTATTTATCGATGATTACTTTCGAGGAACTAACAGTTCCATACTTTTCAAATAATTTTTCCAGGTCTTTTTCACTTACCTTAAAATCAAGGTTTCCTACATAAATGTTCATTGTTTGATAAAATTTAAATTGTTAATTATTAATCACAGAATAGTAAAATTAGTCCTTTAATATTTACTCTTTTTGATGTTCTCAATTTTTAAGTGAACCAAACAAACAGATACGACTTAAAAAGCATAACTATTCTGTTTCTGTTTTTAACCATAATAAATCAGGATTTAAAAAGGAGTGCAGATATGAACTAATGTTGGGAGGGAAATTAGTTTATAAAAGCTCAAATTCTCAAATCAAATTATAGGTAAAGGTATGTTTTATTTTAGAAGTATTGTTATTATTATGGGTTTATTTTGTGAAAGCTGATAATCCATTATAACACACTACCTATAATTATCAATTAATCAGTTATATCCACACCACAGGTTTTTAAGCATTCTATGATGGTTAAAGACTGCCTGAAAGAAATTGCCCGGGCACTATAAAGCAGGTCATCATTCCCGGCAGTGTTTTCAACCAGAAACGAGATCTGTCTGGAATCAGATATAAAGAGAACATGAGAAGTGATTTCAGCACCCTGTTCTTATCAGGACCTTTTCAGAATAAAGGTCCAGTATTCAAATTTACCGTTTGTAAAAGATAAATATCTTTCTGTTCCGCTGGTGGCGGCAAATTGGATAAAAGAGCTTCTTAATATTCCGGGTATTTTTAATTTGATTAATTCTTCTCTCCTGGCCGTATCTTTACCTAGTGCATTTATTACATTTCTGGTAATGTTATTATTTTCTATAATACCAAAACCTCCCTTCCTCAAATTGTAATGCATATCCTCCACTTCGTCTTTTTTTATCATGTCTGCTAATAAAAAATATCCACCAGGTCTTAATACCCTATAGACTTCGTGAAAAAAAACTTTAATATCACCGTAGCACCTTGCTGATTCAATATTTATAACTATATCAAATGAATTGTTCCTGAAAGGCAGATTTTCTGCAGCTCCTTTTACAAAAAATAATCCGGGTACGCTATAATAATTATTACAAAAATCAATAATACTACTTGATATATCCAGACCTGTATATGATTTAGGTGAATAATATCGGGCAAGATAGGAAGCTCCACCCCCTCTTCCTGAACCGACCTCCAGAATATCCTTGTTTTTTAAATCATTATTTCTAACAACACGGTCATATAATTGTATGCAATACCTGTTTTTTTCATCGTCTTTTTTCAACGAGAGTGGAGTTTCTCCATTTAAGCTGTTATACCCGTAGTTCATGAAATTTACAGTAATATCTTTATCAAACCGGATTAACAGTCTATGCCAGACCTGCCACATGGGCTTTCTCAAAATCCTGGGTAATTCACAATAATTTTCAACGACTGAGTTTAATATATTCATCGTTTTAATTTTAAATAATATTTCAAACAAAGGTATTCCCCATTCTTATTTCCTGAAAAAAATGGGGTAATCAGATGCTAATCAGTGGTTAAACAAACAATTTTGTGGTAAATGTTATATTGGAAGGGTGAATGGTATTCGCCACTTTCAAACTATAGGATTTCCTTGATCTTCAACAAATACTGGCGGGAAACCGGGATTTTTTCATTATATCCTTTTATCGTCAACCAATAATTATTAAATCTACTGTTAAGCTTTTCGATATAATAGGTATTTATAATAGCAGTTCTGTGGCAGCGGATAAAATTTGAGAATATCTTCATTTGTTGTTCAATACTCTTCAGTGTATTTCTTATCAGTCTGGTCTTAAGATTTTCATCTTCCTTATATAATATTTCCACATAGTTATCCGCAGATTTTATAACTATGAGATCTGCGATCAGAATTGTAAAGTTCTCGTTGATATTCTCCGATATAAACTCAAAAGATTTGTTCTGGTAATCTTCTTCGTATTTTTCAATCTTCTTTAGTATTAACTCTTTTTCTTTAATAAGTGATTCGTTTCGTTGCCTTAATTCTTTAAACTTATCATATAACCTTATGACCGACGTTGGGACCAGACAAATTAAAACCACTTTGAACATAATATAAAGGGAGATGTCTACTGATCCGATATAACGCAGGTAGAAGGCAAGAGCAACTGAATTCAAAACCAGAATAATGAAATCGTCAACGTCAGAATGTATAATAGGTTCATAGTAAATTTGATCATTATTGCGGGTGACCCATCGAAAAACAATCCGGACCAGAACCATAAACAGATAGATAATGACTGCCAAACCGAAAACGAAAAGTAACCTGTCGTTAAAATTCAACTTGTCAAGTGGAAAAGGTTGAAAGAAAAGAACAAATAAAAATATCCCGAAACTTATACTAAGATAAAGACCCAGATCTTTCTTAATTAAAAATATTAGTTGGTTTAGTTTTTTATTCATTAAGTTGATGTAATTTATTAATAATTCGGTGATGCATAATATATACAAAGTTAAGTGATTTTTTATTTCAGCTTCAGGTGTTCAGCCATTTCCGGAATCAATTGCTTACTTTGGACCGGACAGAGGTGCTCACTTTCACCGGAATTTCCATCCCGACGAGCGAAGCAAGGAGGGAACTCGTAATCGATTACGGTAAACAAAAATCTGGGGCGCTCTTATAAATATGATTATCTAAAATCCGACGAGGTCCCTCATCCCGATAAATCGGGATTCGGGATGACATATTTCACTTCATTGCATGCGGTATAGAGGCAAAATACATAAAGCATCAACAAAATCGTCAACCAATACAAATAAAATCCCGCAGATCATTGATCTTGCCGGATTTATGTTTATAAGGTGTGGTGCTATATCGAATTTTTACTAAATATTCACCTGGTAATTATCTAAGAAATGCAGCTATTAAAATTATTTGCAGTCTTAATAACAAGAAAGGTTCACGACAAATCTTGTTTTAAAAACTCAATTTATTTTTCCTGATGATAAAAAACTATTTGCTGGTGGCGTTCCGCAACCTGAAAAGATATAAGTTCTTTTCTTTTATTAATATTTCAGGCCTTTCCATTGGAATGGCATGTTCATTCCTCATTTTTATCTGGGTAAAGGATGAGTTCAGTTTCGACCGGTTTCATGAGCATGAAGCTGATATATACAGGATAGTTGGTGAGGTTGAAAATGCTGATGCCTTATTCAAGGCCGTTGTGACACCTTACCCGATGACTTCATACCTGAATAATGAAATCCCTGAAATCACAAATTATGTATGTTTAAGACCACTGACCGGGAAAATATTGGTTGAATATCAGCCGGGTGAATCAGACAGCCCTGTGAAAAAGTTTTATGAAGGAAAGGTTATTGCAGCTGATTCCACCTTTTTCGAGTTTTTTACATATGAATTCATAAAAGGAAACCTCGAAACAGCCATTGATGGAATGAACTCAGTTGTAATTACAGAGAGTGTGGCAACCAAGTATTTTGGTGATATGGACCCGATTGGTAAGGATCTCTTCTTTTTTAACAGGCAATGGATTGGAACAGTCACAGGGGTATTAAAAGACCCACCCTCAAACTCACATCTACAATTTGATTTTGTTATCCCATTTGGTCAGTACTTTGGTAACCGTTTCAGATCCGAGTGGAACAATTATTATTACAACGGTTACGTACAATTATTACCCGGAACAGATCCTGTTACAGTAAATCAAAAGATTGAACAAGCTATAAAAAAAAGATCTCCTGATTCCAGGCTTCAAATAAGAGTTTATTTACAAGCCCTCAGAGATGTACATCTGAGGTCAGATTTTGATATTGATTTCAATAACAGTACTTCTGAAATCAACAGGGATGTATACATATTTTCCGTCATCGCCATTTTTATCCTCCTTATTGCCTGCCTCAATTTTATGAACCTGACAACAGCAAGGTCAGCGACCAGAGCCAGAGAAATAGGGATGCGAAAAATTACCGGAGCTTCGCGACAAAGGTTGATCCGCCAGTTCATCGGAGAATCAGTTTTTATAGCAATGGTCGCATATATACTTGCGTTTGCTATTGTCCTGCTGCTGTTGAATACGTTTAATCAACTAACAGGCAAATTGTTAGAATATGGCCAGATACTGAATGCCGGTACAATACTGATCTTTCTTGGAATTGCAGTAATAGCCGGATTTATCTCAGGTGTATATCCGGCATTTCTTTTATCATCTATCCAGCCCCTTCTGGTCCTGAAGGGAGAATTGCATGCCGGTTCAAAAAAATCGGTTTTCCGAAAGGTCCTTGTACTCGTACAGTTTTCCATATCAATTGTTCTCATCGTTGGTGTTTTGCTTGTTCACAGGCAACTGGGATTTATCCGTCAGAAAGAATTGGGATATGATAAGGAGAATCTCGTCTATCTGCCATCAAGGGGAAACTATATGAATTATTACCCCACTTTCAGAACCAGGCTGTTACAGGATAAAAATATTCAGAATGTAGCAATATCCTCAGATATTCCTTTAAATACTATTCACTTATGGAGTGGTTTGGATTGGGAAGGAAAGGATCCTGATGATAACACAATGATGAATTTTTATACAGTAGATTATGATCTGATTCCTACACTTGGTATCCAGTTATCATCAGGAAGAAACTTTGGTTTTAACTCAGACAGCAATAATTATATTGTAAATGAAACGGCTGCCAGATTAATGGGAATGGATGACCCCTTAAATAATTGGTTTTCTGTCTCAGGAAACAGGGGTATCATTATTGGAGTCGTAAAGGATTTTAACTTTAAATCATTAAGAATAAAAGTGGAACCTCTTGTTTTCAGGGTTAGT
>Ga0111204_142_pt1 | contig 11061 bp, 10 predicted proteins | sample DeeMarSWOR136_30_FD_80378 | JGI IMG/M metagenome (GOLD analysis project Ga0111204, IMG submission 80378) | Crenarchaeota group archaeon SMTZ-80
TCAAAAAACCTGAAAGCCATAGCGGTGAGAGGAACGGGTGAGGTAAAAATTGCAGATCCAGACAGATTTATTGGTGAAGTTCAAGAAACTTGGATAAAAATTAATGAAAATCCATCAACAGAAATAAGACGTTCATATGGGACGCGTGGATTTCTACCAAATGCAAATAATTTAGGATTATTAGGTGTAAGAAATTTTCAAAACGATGATTGGAGTCAAGAAAAAGTTGAAAAGATCAGACAAGAAATATTAAATGAAAAGTATGAGATAAGGAAGCTTGCATGCTTCAATTGCCCAGCATATTGTAGCCATTATTATAAGGTAGATGAGGGGTCATATTCCGGTCTAATATGCGAAGGTTTCCAAACGAATGTGGATTGGGACTTTGCCGCTAAAATTGATATAACCGATCCTTTAGCGCTTATGAAAATTAATGCGCTTTGCAATGAATTGGGGCTTGATATAGATAATTCTTCGGCACCGATCGCATGGGCTTTTGAGTTATTTGAAAAAGGAATAATTGGTACTGATGAGACGGACGGATTAAAGTTAGAGTGGGGGGACTCAAAAGTCGTAATTGATTTGCTCAAAAAAATTTCCAAACGTGAAGGTTTCGGTAAAATTCTTGCAGAGGGTTCAAAAAGAGCATCCGAGATAATTGGAAAAGGTTCTGAAAAATTTGTATCTCACATAAAAGGTCAGGACTCAATTGAAGCGATTAGGGCCGATAAAGGATGGGCATTAGGTTGTGTTACGGCTCCTAGAGGCGGAGGACATCTGGATGGTGCTTTTCAAACATATCGTACTCCAGATGCGGGAGATCCACATTCGTACAATTTAAAGGCTGAAAAAGTTTTTTGGTTTGAAAGATTCAAAGCAGTTGTTGACATGATGGGAATATGTTACTTTCTAACCGTTTGGAGCCATATGGATCTATTAGGACCTGATGACTTTGCAAAACTTTTCAATGCAGCCACGGGACAATCAATAAAAAGCGCTGATCTGATGCTTGTTGGAGAGAGAGTTCATAATATTGAAAAAGCTTTCAACACTCTACATGCAGGTTTCAAGCGAAAAGACGATTTTCCACCAAAAAGATTTATGGTCGAATCTATCAGTTCTGGACCACATAAAGGAGAAAAACTAGAAGAAAAGGGTTGGAATCATATGTTGGACGAATATTATCAAATTCATGGTTGGGATGTTTTAACTGGATGGCAGAAATCTAAAGGTTTAGACCGATTAAAATTAAGTAGTGTCAAAGAGAAACTTAATCAATATGGAAAATTGAACGAATAAGTATTTTTTTAACTATAATTTCAAATTCAAGCTTTAGAAGTATAAACAGAACGCGAACGATATTGAGCCGATAGATCCACTATATCTATCAATAAATTAAAATCATGATAAGTTAGCGATACCTCGGGGTCAACTTTAAGTATTAACCAAACAGGCAATATCTCACCTGAACCTACTGTTGTCGATCCATTGCTTTCCCATAAAATTTCAAGTCCGATGTATCGGTTCGAATATCGCCTAATGTCCATTTTTTAAATCCAGTATTTTTAATATTCAATTGAGTTAGATTGATTTCATCGTTTTTTTGAATTGTACCGAAATTTATAGCGCCAACTTCTTTTGTGCAGGATTCATCAAAAAATATCGCATAGTCAAAATAGGCTTGTTTTTTCCCTCGATATTCATATTTGCGTCAAGCTCAATCGTCTCAATAAGGTCGTAAGGGCATCCCGCATATACAATTGCAATACTCATAAGCACAGTTAATCCAATCAATAAAGATATACTCTAAAACACATTTTTCTTCAAAAGAAATAAATAATTAATAAAAATAAGAATTTTTAGGCCAAAATATTCATTATTCAATTTAATAATTAGTATGCATTACCTTCAACATATTATATGAATTTTTAACCATTTTTTGCTTGGTGCGATATTATATGGTTTCGAATCTTAAGAAAAGTGACAAGGCAATAATTAACGCAGATGAGAAATATAGCCCAAGAGAAAGAGTTTGGAGAATTCTCGATCATCAAGAAGCAGACAGGGTTCCAGCCGAGTTAGGCGGTTGCATGTCTTTCATTACAAAACAAGCATATTTCAAACTCAAACACTATTTAGGCTTACCTATCAATAGTTCTGAGGTTGATTACTGGCCTTCATTAGCTTCTTATAGTTCATGGTGGCAACCAGCAATTGATGAAAAGATATACAGACATTATAGAATCGATTTTCGTCCAATTACACTTAAATTTGCAAGACCTTTCATCTCTAGAAAGATATTTCCAGATAATTCATTTTTAGACGAAACCGGTTGTCACAGAAAAGCGGGTGACCTATATGTGGAGTTTAAAAATCCTGCGCCTCTTGAATTTGCGCAAGAAGTAGATGAGATTCTATACGATCCCTACTGGCCGGATCCAGAAAGAGATTTTAGTTCAGAAGGTTTAGAAAAGGAAGCAAGGAAAATAGACGATGCTGACTTCGCCTTGTGCGCAAGAAGAGGAGGAATATTCGAACCATCTTGGCAGAGAAGGGGATTCAATAAATTCATAGAAGACATGTATATTAGACCAAAAATTGCTGAAACGATACTCGATAAAGTAACTGAAATTCAGATAAAAATTTTTGAAATGCTGCTAGATGAAGTTGGAGATTATACGACACTTGTCACAACGCTAGATGACCTAGGTGCTCAAACTACTGCGTTATTAAATCCAGATCTCTATAGAAAGTATTTGAAACCCCGCCAAAAAAAGCTCATTGATTTCATACATAGCAAAACTGCTGCAAAAATTTACTACCATAGTTGCGGTAATATGGAAGCATTCATCTCAGACCTCATAGATATTGGGGTAGATGTTCTACATCCAGTGCAACCTGAGTGCTTAGATATGGATCTTGTAACTTTAAAAAATAAATACGGTGATAAAATAACATTTTGCGGCGGAATAGGTTCTCAAAATATATTGCCAAGAGGAAGTATCGAAGATGTAGAAGCTGAAGTTAAAAGAGCTATTAGAGTTGCTGCCAAAGGTGGCGGCTACATATTAGCTCCTGGGCACACTATTCAGCCAGATGTGCCTCCATGGAATATTGATGCAATGTATTCGGCTACCATTAAGTATGGCACATACCCAATTAATCTATAAATGCAGAATTGTAGCGCGTGCACTAAACGATTAAATTACTATTTTTTGCATTTGTCTTTTTCAATGATATTGATTATATATGTCGAATTATAATGAAAGTATGGAAAGGGTAGGTAAATTTGAGTACGAATATTAGGAATGTTGCTTGTGTTGGTGTGGGAACTATAGGTCATAGTTGGGCGACTCTGTTTGCAATTAAGGGCTATAATGTAACTGTGTATGATTTAAGCCCTGAATTATTGAAAACCGCAATGGAAAGAATAAAATATAGTGCAGATTTTTTAGCAGAGAAGGAATTTATAACAAAAGAAGAAGTAAAAAACGCGTTAGATCGAATTGATATAATGCCTAATATGGCAGAATGCGTAAAAGAAGCAGAATATATTCAAGAATCGACTTTCGAAAGTTATGAAGTCAAGGGTAAAGTTTTTTCAGAGATCGATAAAGCAAATGATTCTGCCATAATTGCATCCAGTACATCGGGTCTTTTGATGTCAAAAATTCAAAAAGCTGCTCAAAAACCCGAAAGATGTATAGTTGCTCACCCATGGAATCCACCACTGCTTCTAAAACTTGTCGAGTTAGTTCCTGGTGAGAGAACATCTGAGGAAACTATACAAACCACTTACAATTTTATTGAGAAGCTTAATAAAATTCCAGTAATAGTAAAAAAAGAAATCCCTGGCTTTATTGGAAACAGACTACAGGCAGCTCTTTGGCGCGAGGCTCTAAGCCTTGTAAATAATGGTGTCGCTACAGTTGAAGATATCGATAAAGCGTGTTGGGCCGGTCCTGGAGCGAGATGGGCTATAATGGGTCCATTCTTGACATTACATTTAGGTGGAGGACCGAAAGGTCTAGAGTATCATATAGATACTATTCAACATGGATTTAATGAATATTGGAAGAGTATGGATGATTGGAAAGAAATGCCTTATCATGCAGCAAAGAAGGGTATCAAAGGTGTAGAAGAACTAGAGATAGTTAAAGAGAAGACTTTTGAAGAAATGGTTATATGGAGAGACGACAGATTAGCCAAAATTTTAAAGATTCAATAATAGAGATAGGAAAAAAAGTTTTAACATGTATATAACTGAGATAATGCTCGACACTGTATTACAATCCTCCATTTAGTAGCAATAATTTGTCAAGCTGAGAGGTTTTTTTATAGATTTAATAATTACATATATATTTGAAATAATGCATAATCTATTCTTTTACTATCCACTCTTCTTTAATTTCAATGGTCCATTTTAGATTATTTGGAACCGTATCAATTACAATTTTATAGTTTTCTAACGGATTTAATTTCACATCTTTTATGGTTACACTAACATAATCTCCCTCAGATCTTTCTAATTTATGTTTATAAACATGCCAATCGCCATCTATATAATGAGTTATGGTGATAACCAATATACTAGGAAATCCTTTCTCGGACTTTTCAGTCAATTTTCCAGAAATAGTTATGGTCCATGCTGATGCGTTAGGATCTGGGCATTTTTTCTCCTCAATATAATCTCCAGTTCCATTAATACAAAAAATTCTCTGATTAGTTGGTGTAATAGTAAATATTGAATATGCCGCAAACATTCCAATCAAAATAAATATGGCAAGGGTACCAATCATCAATACTTTCATATCGGTTTCCATTTATAGACCACAATAATCATTATCGGCATATAACCTAATAATCATATATATTCAAATTATTTCAAATCTTAGAAATTAAATGATTGATAATGGTATAGATTAAATGTCCACCTTGAGGCGTGTTAATAATTCCAGAAAAAGATTCCCATATTTGGGAAGATATATACTTGGACACCAACAAAGATTTAGAACCATATCTATCAAAGCAAAACTATAGTAAAAATAAAGAACATTCTATTCGTATACAAAACTGATAAGTTAAAGTAAATTATCTTTTTATTAATTTAATTTCACTTATAGAGGCGAGTTTATTGTATTGTTTTGCTCCAATGTTTATAACTAATAATGAAACATTAACTTTAAGCCAGTGCACGTGCCAGATTCAAGAATAGAAACCGGTGAAGAATCATTGAAGCATAAAAATCGTAAAGAAATAAGATTCCACCATGTGGGCATAGTGGTGCAGACAGATACCATTAAAAATCTATTGATAAATTTCATTGAAATAGATGAACATAGCTGGCATGTAGATTCTCAAGGTGTGGATGTGACATTTCTTCCATTAGGAAATGCTTTTCTCGAATTGATTTACCCTCATGGGAATAAAACAATTGAAAAGTATATTGACCGTTATGGAGAGGGTATACACCATTTCTGCTTTGAAGTTAATGATTTAGACTACTGGGCCGATAAATGTGATAAAAAAGGCTTCAAAGTTGTCAGCAAAGATCAACGATGTTTCTTCATACATCCAAAAAGCTTTGGGGGCATTCTAGTTGAATTTGTACAGTATACTGAGAAAGATCATATGCAAGTGCTGACAGTAATGAAATGATTAATATCATGATTTTTTCAAATGCTTTGAATAATAATAGATTGTTATAAATAGTTATACATTGATTAGAATTTCATAATTGATGTGAAATATAATGTCCAAAAAGACTTACCAAATATGCGTAATAGAAGGGGATGGAATAGGTCCTGAGATAATGTCAGCAGCAAAGAAAGTTATCGAGGCTATTGAAAGAACTTATAGTGTTAAAGTCGAATATAAAGAGGCACCTTGCGGCGATAGTGCAAAAGAGAAGTTTGGTTCAGCGGTGCCAGAGAAATCAATAAAGATCTTTCAAGAAACAGATGCTGGTTTGAAGGGACCTGTAGGTGAGAGTGTCAGAGATCTCTTCTTAGCATTCAGAAAGAGATTTCAACTTTATGTTAATATTAGACCTGCGATATCTTATTCTGGAATCTGCCCACCAGCTCTTCGTTCAGATATTAACTTGGCAGTAATTCGTGAAAACTCAGAAGGAATTTATCGTGCAATGGAAAATGAAGTTATGCCTGGAATATGGACCGTGACTGGGGTATATACAAAAGAGATATGTGATCGATTGGCCCGCTATTCTTTTGAGTATGCTCTGAAAAGACTAAAAACAGGTCGTGGAAAAGGAATAGTTGCATGCGCTCATAAAGCCAACATCATCAGGAAAAGTCATGGAATGTTTTATAATGCTTTTAAAGAGACTTCAATAAATTACCCAGACATAAAACTAGAAAACTATTATGCTGATGCTGTTTGTGTCCATCTATTGAGGAGACCTCAAGAATTTGATATTGTTGTTTCAACAAATCTATTGGCAGATCTCATAAGTGATCTGGCTGGACAGATAGCGGGTGGCTTGGGCATGACAGCTGGAACTAATATTAATCCAGAAAGTAAAATGGGACTATTTGAACCAACTCACGGTTCTGCGCCAGACATAGCAGGAACGGGGAAAGCCAACCCCATTGGGATGATAAGAAGCGTGGTTCTAATGTTCGAATTTTTAGCAGAGTCCTGTAACGATAAAGATTGTTTAGAGGCTTCTATAGCAATAGAGAAAAGTATAGAGCGAATGTTTACACGTGAAAAAAAAGAAACAATGCCAATAGAGCTTGGGGGAAGATCTACATGTGAACAAGTTGGGGACTACTTAGCTAACTTTATTTTATCTGGAATATAGTGCACTTTTAGAATTGATTGAGAACGTCATCCTTTTTCATTATTCTTCCACAAAAATGACAGCGGATGCTCAAAGATATATTATCCTTAACATGAAACATTGATTCAATCGGCTCTCTTGAATTTGATATGCAAGAGGGATTGTTACACTTGATTGTGCCTTTGAGAATTTTTGGGAGATTGACCTTTTTCTTATCCACTACATTATAGTTGCGAATTATGTTTATTGTGGCATGAGGAGCTATTAAAGCGATCTTGTCTACATCTCTAGGTTTAAGTTCCCAGTCCTCAATTTTGACAATATCTTTCCTTCCGATGTCTTTGCTAGGAACATTCATAGCAACAGATACAACATGTTTTTCTTTTCCAGTTATATTCAGGATGCTAAGAACATCAAGCGAGTAACCTTGGTTGATGTGGTCTATTACTGTCCCATTTTTAATTTTCTTTACATGCAGTTCCATTTTACTTGACAAGTGAATTCACGTGCATATTACTAACTCTGCAAAAATTTAAGAATGTTCCGTCTTTAAAAGTTTCTTTAATCTGAAAAAATTTTTTTATAGTAGTTTTTCAGAATTTTAATAAGAATTTAGGGGACTCCGTTTAAATGAACTTTGAAGGGAGAGATATTGTCTCAATTAAGGATTTTTCAAAAGCCGAACTTGAACGTATAATGTCAGTTTCAGATTTAATGGAACCTTTGTCAAGAGAAGGGTCAGATATTCTAAAAGGAAAAATTATGGCTACTTTGTTCTTCGAGCCAAGCACTAGAACAAGAATAAGTTTTGAATCTGCTATGCTTAGATTAGGTGGAAATTATATTGGTTTTACTGAACCAAAGCTAACTTCAGTGGAAAAAGGTGAGAATTTAGCCGATACAGTGAGAGTTGTAGAAAATTACGCTAACCTAATTATTTTGAGACACCCATTAGAAGGCGCAGCAAGACTCGTTAGCGAGTTTGTAAACATACCTATTATCAACGCTGGATCAGGTGCAGAAGAACATCCTACCCAGGCACTATTAGATCTTTATACCATAAAAAGAGAGATGGGAAAAATTGATAAATTGAAAATAGCACTTATTGGAGATTTGAGATATGGAAGAACTGTTCATTCTTTAGCATATGCATTATCGCTATTTGATGTAAAACTGTACTTAATTTCTCCCGATCTCTTAAAAATGAGAAAAGAAGTCCTTGAAGAGATAAATGGAAAAATTGAGGTCTTCCAAGAGACTGACTTAAAAAAAGTACTTCCTAAATTAGATGTTATCTATATGACGAGAATACAAAAAGAAAGATTTCCAGATTTAAAAGATTATGAATTAGTAAAAGGCTCATATCGACTTTCTCGAGATGATTTAAAGTTTGTTAAAAGGAAAACCATTGTTATGCATCCTTTGCCCAGAATTGATGAAATTACTTTTGATGTCGACAATACACATCATGCAAGATATTTCAAACAAGCATTTTATGGTTTACTAGTTCGAATGGCATTACTTTCATTGATCCTAGGAGGTATAAAATAATCTAAATTCAGACAGTTATGGCGAGTAATGAATTCTCTTTTCCAAAACTCTTCTTTTTGCTTTACTCCATAAACTCAGAGGCTTAAAAACCGAAGAAGAACGACTAAAATGCTTAAGGAGGTTTGAATTACATAATGGACACTTTGATATAAATTTTAGAGATGTTCTTCCACAATTTTTACAGTATGAGTAATCCGAACCGAATGCGAAGAACCTAACGCCTTTATTCGTAATTCTCTTTATCAGTTTATTAATAATTCTCGAATTATACTCTTTGTTCTTCAAGCATATCAACGCAAGGTGACCTCCAGTTAGCAATTCTTGGAATTCACTCTCGACTTCAAGTCTTTTGACAAGGGGGATCCTAGAATTTAAAGGAACTGTTGGTAAGTCTGTATAGAATGGGCTCCCTTTGCTGCCTGATATCTTTGTTTTAGTAATTCCATAATTCTCAATATCCAGCTCAGCAAGTCTTGTCGATGCGATTTCCTGAGGGTGCTGAGCGATTACAAATCTTAATTCTGATTCCTCAGTAAATTGTCTTGCATAATCAGATAATCTTTGTACTACTTCTAAACCAAATTTCATGCCATCTCCCTTATGAACGTTGAATCCTGTAAATGCATTAACAGCCTCATTGAGTCCTACAAAACTAAGAGCATAAGTTGCATTATTTACATCATAATATTGCTGTCCAGATGTTGAACCAGATAGATAGGTAAAGAGATTTTGTGCAAACCTTTTCTGTATTATCTTTTTTTTCTCAAGAAATGCATTTCTGACCATTAATACAGAAGTATCCAATAATTTGAAAAATTTATCATCATTTTCCTCAGCCTCATAGACAATTCTCGGTAGATTGATAGTGATTGTTGCCATATTTCCTGTTCTTATACAATCAGATTCCCATTCCTTTGTCCAATCGTTACTCAATCTCGATCCAGATGAGGTATAGTTTTCCTCTTCTCCGTCCTTAAGATATGCAAAATACGGTAAACATGTCTTCCCTGTAAAGCCAAATGCTTTCATCAATTCTTTTCTATATTGGTTATTATCAAACTTATTCTTTCTTAATTTTATTATAAGATGGGGATTGAGAAGCGGTGTTGATAATGCTAATTCAGAAAATACTTCCATAATAATTTCAAAGATTAGATTTGTCTCATCCTCATAATCGCCATATAAACCTGAAACTTTTCCATCAGGCCCAATAGCGTCTACACTCTTCAATATTTCAGGGACGCCCAATTCAAGGCATAATGATAAACTTTGTTTTTTGGGACTTAAAAGTGAATTCTGGCATAGAGAAACAAAAAATAAATTTAATGCTTCCTTTATTCTGTCTCTCTCAATGGTTTTTACAAAAGGTGCTAAAAACACATTGAACATGTCTATACCTTGATTTTTTGATACTTCCGTCTTTACTGCATCGTATGCCATCTTAATGATCTCAAGCACATCATTGATCGTTTTTGGATTCTTAAGACCGAACGCACCATTTTGGAAGAAAAACAGAATATCGTGTTGAATTTCTCTAGGTTCCAATGGCCAGAACGTTAGATCGGATATATGAATAGAACCTGATAGATGAGCGTCAGCTACATCCCTTTGAAGAGATGTGAGAAGAGCGTATTCTTCCAAAACCTTCGATCCTGAAGAATAAAAGATATTTTCTGCATTCAATGCCATCTCTCCTGAAGATTTGAAAAGCTGAGAGACATCATATACAGGCATGCCTAGTCTAGTTAGCTTATGCCTATATTCGTTTAGTCCTCTCTCAATTAGAATCGCATTAACAAATTCTCTTATCAATGGAGCTGTCAGATAAGTTGTCTTCAATTGGATAAGACGATCCTTTGCTTCTATTGCGATATCTTGGGCAATCTCAAATGGAATTTTTGCCTCAGTGATGAGCGAATTTGCAATCTTATCTTTATCGAATTCCTCTATAGAAAATCTAGATGTTCTGACGAATAATTTACCTTTTTTTACAGCAACATATTCCTCTAAATCTTTAGCATATCCAATTACTAACTTGCCTAGATCCGTAATAGCATATTTTTTTCTTTCTTTATCTACAGTTATTAAACCTGACTCCATCAAATTCTTTAAGTGATATACAAATTTTCCAGCATCTCTAACAGGATCTAACTTTAATGAAAACATAATTTCTGTATAGGGCATAGGTCCCCTTGAGTTCAGTATCCTGAGAACTTGCAAACGGATTTTTGATGAGACAGAGTTAAAAACATCTGAACTTGCCTTATCAACTGAAGAAGCCATGCAACATCACTAAACCAAATAGAGTTATTTTAATGAAAAAAGAGATCATTTCTTTCTTTTATATAAATAATATATAGCAAAACTAAATATCATATCGAATTCGATAGAAAATTTATTTGAATAATGATTTATCTGTGTTAGTGTGCGTTTAAAAAAATAGTAAAATACCTTTCTCGCTAATTTTATATACACTAAGTGTTAGTATTTACTTATACTTTTTAAATAATTAGATATAATTATAATACTCTAGGTTAATCTAAAATGGAATTTTTTTGCGTCAAGTGTAGGAAAAAGACTGAAGTCCCTGATAAAGAAGTAAATACAGAGGATAGGGGAAATAGAAGGCTCCACAGGGCAAAATGTCTACAATGTGGAACTAATATGGCCAAATTTGGAAAAAAGGCATAGAGGGAAAGATTGTC
>Ga0111204_151_pt1 | contig 11020 bp, 7 predicted proteins | sample DeeMarSWOR136_30_FD_80378 | JGI IMG/M metagenome (GOLD analysis project Ga0111204, IMG submission 80378) | Crenarchaeota group archaeon SMTZ-80
GTGACAACTATTAGCACAGCAATTACATTACCCATTACTTTAGTCGTAGGTGCTCTTGCTAGTAAATTTAGCTCTCCAGCAGTAAAGGGTGCAGCATTAGGCTCCAAAGCTGCCGCGAAAGAAGTGCTTACTACCCCAGCAAAGCGTATTGCCGCCTATCTTATTAGATTAGGGCATGCCCAGTCAATGATAGCGTTATTGACTTCTCCATTTACTGAATCACTCCAAGAGATCTTTCTTGACCCATATCTTGACACAATTGTATCAAACGTTGTAGGGAAATTAGGTAGAGATATCTTTTGGCAGGTACTAATAAGTTCATTTGTAGAAGGTGGTCGTGAAACCATCACTGGTCCGCTCTCCCAATTCCTATTTACCAGAAATGCCCCAAATTCGATGATTGACCAACAAATTACTGCTCAAATTGAAACCACGGAGCAAGATAAAATTCTTGAAGCAGAGCAACTGAAGGAAGAAATAACCAAAGCACCTAGCACGATTTCATGGGCTCCCCATCTTAAATCCGCATCACTTGCTGTAATTACTGCATTATCTGCTATCGGGGGTCCAATGTTCTTTGCTGCCACTTTAGCAGGAATGTATTCCACCATAAGCTCGACTTTCCGAGAGGCAGATAATAGACCACTGTTGAAAGCCATCATTGAAGATGCGGTTGTAACAGGTAAGTTCGAATTGAAAGGTGCTCCTGTTGAAGTCGCTCGTAAGGACATTGAAGTAAATCCAAATATGCTTGTTAGAGACATTAAACTAGTAGTATTAGAGAAGTATAAGTTAAGCTATCTCCCATTTGGAGTTGAATTTATTATGAGAGAGAAATTATTGCGTAATGACTTATCTCTTTCAAAGCAGGGATTCAGACGAAAAGATATTATTACTATTATGGCAAGACAATCTGCTGAGGCACCGACTACAACTCGTGCTGATATTATTAATAAATATAAGGGTTCCAGAATGATCTCGATTCAACAAATTTTGGATAAGTATCTCGATCCTGATGCTCATGATGAGTATTTAATACCTATGGAGGATCTTGTGACTTCTGAAGATTTTGATCAAGATACTCTTAAGAGAATTTGGAAGCTCTGTATATATGAAGGTCGATATGTATTCGGGATGGTTTATCGCTGGACCAACACTAAGTCAGAAGAATTTGGTTATGATGTAGTTATGAGAAAAGTAGGAAGGACCGAGCAAAGGCAAGGGACATATAAATATCGACCAGTCTCAGGTATTTCTAAGAGGTTTCAAGGGTATTTAGATAAGGCAATAAGACCAGTGCACCTTCGAGACATAAAAGAAGGAACGATAGCATATGATATGAGAGTAGTATATGACGAGGCGGGAGGAGGCGAAGCAGGAGTTGCAGCAATTATCGAGACGTTTAGACTAGAAATTTTAGAAATATTATTTATTAGTCAAGATTATCAGCATGATTGCACACGTATTGAAGCTCTTGAAGACTTTTATATGACCATTTCTAGAAGTTTGTATCCAGAAGGTTATAATATAGCTACAGGAGCTGCGGGTCCTCATGTGCGAGAAGAGTTGAGTGGCCATGCGACTCAACGTTTGAAGGAGACATTGGATAACTTGATTTCCGAGGGGTTTGATAGACTCGATCTTGCGTTCTACTTGAAGTTTAAGTCTGAGGATCAAGTTGATAAATTGATAAGAAATGTCTATGAAGGTAAGACATTTACTGTAGTACAACGAGAATTAGTAGAAAAGAAGTTGTTTGATTTAATAGAAATTGGTTATCTGACACCTAGAGAACTTGCACCATATTTCAAAGGTTTTAGTCCAAATGATGCCTTTAACTTTATAATAAGAAGTGAGAAAGGTAGGGAATATATAAAGGGTTTAGTAGCTTCTATAATTAGCAAATATGGAATCTATAGGTACGCGGACTTATTAAGTCATTTAGGTATGCAGCCAACAAGGCTTCGGAGAGCAACTCCTGTAAATCTACAGGCACTCGTTAAGGAAATGGGTGGGTTAAGAAATATTATATATGAAAATTATCTTACCCCTCTTGCTATTAGGATGTTAGAAAGTTCTAAAAATGCGCATGATTTATTGATCAAGATTGGATGGGATATACCGACAACCACAATATTTAGATTATCAAGTGGTGTACTAAATGAAAGAGGGCTTCGCTTGGTTGAGTATAGAATTCAGAAATTATTTGGAACAACGTATGAAGATGCAAAGGATAAATATTTAAATGGTTATTTGGGAGATTACTAACAATTTTATTTTTAACTCAATTTCTATTTTAATATAATAGAATATTTAGTATTTTTAAGAAATTCAGGAATTTTCTTTATCTTATTTTTTCTTATATATAAGAATTTTAGAGAATTTAGATTGTTTATTGTTCTTGGTAATTCTGAAATATAATTATAATCTAGAGCAAGAGTTTTAAGTGATTTCATATCTTCTATTGACTCTGGAATAGATGAAATAAAATTATAACTTAATCCTAAAACTTCTATGGAATGTAATCTGATTATTGATTCTGGAATATGCTTGAGTAAGTTATGGTCTAGATTAAGGTATGTTAATGATGGTAAATTTAAGACAGAAGATGGAAAAGTTGTTGTTTCATTATATTCTAAATTTAAATACTTTAATGACTGTAATTCTGAAATATCTATTGGGATATTAGTTATTTGGTTAAATTCTAGACTTAATGATTCTAATTTTTTCAATTCATATATTTCTTCAGGAATAGTCTTTAGATTCCAGCCATCTAGTTTGATATGTCTAATTTTATCGATCTCTCCTGATTTTAATGCGTTTTTGAAATCTTTAAGCCCAAAAATAGCTTCTGAGAGGTTTAAATTACCAAAATATTTTAGTTTCACTGGACGAAACTTCAGATTTGGTCTATGAATTTTGATTTTTTCCCTAAAATCTTTAAGACAAATCTTCCTTTCAGGTACAAAATAATTTGCCCAAATTCCGTCTTCATGTTCCTATTTTGCGGCTTCTAATATTTCAGATCGTAGATCCTCAGGCATTCTGGATCCTGTTATGAGAATGAAGTGTCCCAAAACAAAATAAGGTGCCCTCCGAAAAGACCGATTATCAATCATTTTTCTGAGGAATTTAAAGTTTTTTTCGAAGTTTTCTCTTGTCAAAATTCTTTCATCCAAATAAAAATTAGTGTAATCTATACCACATGCATCTAACATAAAGGTAGCTAAGTCGATTTCTTCGTCGTCATCCAAAATCTGAGCAGAGCCTCGTGCCATGATTTTTTTCTCAGAAAATATTGATTTTAATCTATTATTATAATAATCTTTTTAATCCTATTTATAATTATGTTTTCATAGATTAACAATTTACTGGTCTAATCTGTTTATGAAAATTAAACGAAAGATTTATATTTTCATTGTCAACCGATAATTGACAACCAACAGTTCTCTAATATTTGAAAACTAAAAAATAGGGTTTTAAAAATAAAACTTTAATATATGATATGAATGTTAGAAAAAGAGAAGGAAAATATGAAAAATATGATATTTGAGGATTATTTTGATAAATTTTTAAACGAGCAAGGACATAAAGGGAGATCGACAAATTCAATTTCAATTTCTAAAGATGAATATCAGACCCTCAAGACGAAAGCTGAAAAATTTGAAGCACTTGTAGAAGAACATAAGAAATTTTTGCAGTCACTTTTACGTATACGTGCAGATTTTGAAAATTACAAGAAACTTAATGAGCGTGAGAATGCTAAGTATAAAGCTTATGCATTAGAGAGAATATTGAAAAAATTAATTAATCATTATGATGATTTGGTTCGGGCACTGAATTTAATTAAGATGCAAGAGGGTATGGATGGGATAAGGAAGGGATTTGAAATTGTTGTTAATAATTTTAAGAAAATTCTTGAAGAAGAGGGTGTTAAACCGATGATTTCAGAAGGTGAAAAATTTGATCCCTATAAACATGAAGCTGTAATGGTTGAGGATTGTAAGGATGATCTTCCTGAAAACACAATAATAGAAGATTTAGAGAAAGGTTATTATTTTAATAACAAGGTATTAAGACCTGCGAAGGTTAAGATATCAAAAAAATCAAAATTAGAAAATTTAAATGAAAAATTAAAAATAATTTAGAAAAATTAAAATTAAAAAATAAAAAATAAAAAGGAGTGAAAAAAATGGGAAAAATAATAGGAATTGACCTTGGAACTTCGAACTCAGCAGCCGCTGTATTGATTGGAGGGAAACCCACAATTATTCCAAGTGCTGAAGGGTTAACTTTAGGAGGAAAAGCATTTCCTTCAGTAGTAGCCTTTACAAAAGATGGTCAAAGACTTGTCGGAGAACCAGCAAGAAGACAAGCAATTTCTAATCCAGATCGTACAATTACAGCAATTAAGAGGAAAATGGGCACTTCGTATACAGTTAAAATTGATGGCAAGGAATACACGCCACAAGAGATTTCAGCTATGATTTTAAGGAAAATTAAAGAAGATGCGAGTGCTTATCTAGGAGAGGAAGTTACTGAAGCGATAATCACTGTACCTGCATACTTTAATGATAACCAAAGACAAGCTACGAAGGATGCGGGAAGGATCGCAGGATTAGATGTTAAGCGTTTAATTAACGAACCCACTGCCGCAGCCGTAGCTTATGGCTTGGATAAGAAAAATATAAGAATAAAAATTGCTGTGTTAGATCTTGGTGGCGGTACATTTGATGTGACGATTATGGAAATTGAGAATGGTGTTTTTGAGGTAATTTCTACAGCAGGAGACACGCAATTAGGCGGAACTGATATGGATAGGATTCTTATTGAATATCTTGTCAAGGAATTTAAAACACAAGAGGGAGTTGACTTAACTAACGATTCAATGGCAATGCAAAGAATTAGGGAGGCTGCTGAGAAAGCAAAAATAGAGCTTTCTACATCTATTACAACAGATATCAATTTACCCTATATTACCGCAACAAATACTGGTCCAAAACATCTCAACATGACACTCACACGAGCTAAATTAGAGCAACTAATCGATCCTGTATTGAAAAGATTAGATGCGCCTATTTTAAAGACTTTAAGAGATGCTGGTATGGCAAGAGGAGAAGTTGATAAAATAATTTTAGTCGGAGGACCAACAAGAATGCCAATAATTCAGAAGAAATTTGAAGATTTACTGGGGAAAACACCTGAACGTAGCATTGATCCAATGGAGTGTGTAGCAATGGGCGCTTCCGTTCAAGGTGGTGTATTAACTGGTGAAGTAGAAGATTTATTATTACTCGATGTTACTCCATTATCTTTAGGCGTTGAAACTTTAGGTAGTGTATTTACTAAATTAATTGAAAGAAATACCACAATTCCGACAGAAAAGAAGCAAATTTTTAGTACAGCAGCAGATAATCAACCAGCAGTCGAGATTCATGTATTACAAGGTGAACGACCGAGAGCAGATGATAATATTACATTAGGAAGATTTCATTTAACAGGGATCCCTCCAGCACCTCGTGGAGTTCCTCAAATCGAAGTGAAATTTGATATTGATCAAAATGGAATTTTAAATGTATCAGCGGTAGATAAAGGAACTGGACGAAGTCAATCAATCACTATCACAGCATCCACAAAAATGGCTGAGAATGACATTGAACAAAAAATTCGAGAAGCTGAGATAAATGCTGAAGAAGACAAAAAATTCAAAGAACTAACTGAAGCAAAAAATCATGCTGAAGCGTTAATTTACCAAACTGAGAAATTATTAAAAGAAAATGAAGCTGTTATCGGAGATTTAAAGTCTAGAATCTTAGATAAAATTTCCAACTTGAGAAGTGCCGTTGAATCCAATGATGTAATTAGAATCAAGAGCACTATGGATGAATTGCAAAATTCTTTACATGAAGTTTCATCTAGAATTTATGGACAGCAGCAAGGGGCTTATCAAGGAGCACCACCCGGTGGAATGGGAGATGTTCCGCCTGGAGCAACATATGGTCATCAAGGAAAAACTCAAGATGAAGTTGAACAAGAGCAATTCAGAAAGGCAACAGGTCAAGATGATAATGTAGTTGATGCTGATTATGAGTAAGGTTAAAAATTTTTTATTTTTTTTTACTTTTTTAAGAATTCATAATTATACAATTATTATTCATGATTATTAAAAGGGGTTGTAATGTATGGTAAAAGATTATTATAAATTACTAGGAATAAATAAAGGAGCTTCAAAGGAAGAAATTAAAAGAGCATTTCGAAAAATGGCTCGAAAGTATCATCCAGATGTGAATCCAGATGAGCCTAAATCAGGGGAAAAGTTTAAAGAAATTAATGAAGCGTATAATATTTTAAATGATGATAAAAAGAGAGAAATGTATGATAAGTTTGGTGTTGTAGAAGGTGATACATCAACATATCAGCAAGGGAGTAGGGCTCCTGGAGGGTCACAAGTATATAGTAGTCCAGACGGAACAACCTATTATTATTCAACATCAGGGTCACCTGGTGGATTTGATTTTAATGAAATTTTTGGAAATCGTAATAATTCAAGAAGTAGTTTTGGCGGATTTGATTTTTTTAATGATTTAGGAGATATTTTTGATGTATTCTCAAGTAAAGGTAGAAGTTCACGAGTTAGCTCAAGTGATTTTGGGAATAGACCCGTAGAAGGCGATGATTTACGATATGATATGCAAATTGATTTTATGGAAGCGTTTTATGGGGGAGAAAAAAGAATATCATATAAGGATCCCCAAATTGGTGAAACCTCTACATTAACTGTTAAAATTCCAAAAGGGATTAAAGATCAACAAAAGTTACGCCTTAAAGGTAAAGGTATGCCTGGGATCAATGGTGGAGCCGATGGAGATTTATATATTAACGTAAATGTAAGACCTCATCCTATATTTAAATTAGATGAGGATGATATTTATGTTGAGCAAGAAATACCATTTACTACCGCAGTTTTAGGTGGAAGAATACAAGTTCCAGGTATAGAGAAGAAATTAAACGTTTCAGTACCTCCCGGAACTTCAGATGGTTCAACTCTCAGATTAAAAGATCAAGGATTTCATAAAACAGGTTCTGATGAGAGAGGTAATGAATTAGTTAAAATAATTATAAAAATTCCAAAAAAATTGAATAAAACTCAAAAAGAATTATTGGAAAAATTAAAACAGACAGGATTATAAAGTGATTATTAAAAAATGATGAAATTTGATAAATTTACAATTAAAGTACAAGAAGCTTTAATGGCTGCCAGATCTCTTGCTCAAGAAAGAGACCATCAACAGATAGAGCCTGTTCATTTATTTATTGCGTTAATAGATCAAGAAGACGGAATAACCACACCATTATTACAAAAATTAGGAATAAATATAAAGCAACTACTTAGCGATTGTTATAATGAGGTAGGAAGGATTCCAAAAGTAACTGGTTCAGGAGCAACCGATGTTGTTTTATCTCGTGAATCAAGCACATTATTTGATGCTGCTTGGAAAGAAGCTGAAATGCTAAGGGATCATTATTTAAGCACTGAACATTTACTTTTAGCTATGAGTTCTAAGAGTTCATTATCGATATATCCTATTCTTAATAAGCATGGGATAACGAAAGATAGGATTTTACAAGCATTGACAACAATAAGAGGTTCTCAAACTGTTACAGATCAAGATCCAGAAGGAAAATATCGAGCAATTGAAAAATATAGTCGTAATTTAACGGATTTAGCTAGAAGAGGTAAATTAGATCCTGTAATAGGGAGAGATGATGAGATTAGGAGAGTGATGCATATTCTTTCAAGAAGAACAAAAAATAATCCTGTTTTAATTGGTGAAGCAGGAGTCGGAAAAACTGCAATTGTAGAAGGTCTTGCACAAAGAATAGCTAGTGGTGATGTTCCTGAATCTTTAAAGAATAGAGAAATTTTAGCCATGGATTTAGCTGCGATTGTAGCAGGTGCTAAATATAGAGGAGAATTTGAGGACCGTCTTAAGGCATTTTTAAAAGAGGTTGAAAAAGGCTCAGGAAAATATGTCTTATTTATTGACGAGTTGCATACATTAGTTGGTGCTGGAGCTGCACAAGGTGCGATAGATGCTTCTAATATGTTAAAACCTGCTCTGGCACGAGGTGAATTAAGAGCTATAGGAGCAACTACTTTAGATGAATATAGAAAATATATTGAAAAAGACGCAGCATTAACTAGACGATTTCAAACAGTTTATATAGATGAACCATCAGTTGAGGATTCTATAGCAATTCTAAGAGGCCTAAAAGAAAAATATGAGCTTTATCATGGAGTAAGAATCACAGATTCAGCACTTATCGCAGCTGTAACATTATCTCATAGATATATTTCAGATCGCTTTTTACCTGATAAAGCTATTGATTTAATGGATGAAGCTGCTTCAAGGTTAAGAATAGAAATTGATAGTATGCCAACTGAAATTGATGAAATTGAGAGAAAAATTATTCAATTAGAGATTCAAAAGGAAGCTCTCAAAAAAGAAGACGATAAATTAAGTAAAGAACAAATGAAAAAAATTGATGAAGAACTTCAAAACCTTAGAGAAGAAAGTGATAAATTAAAACTTCAATGGAATAATGAAAAGAATTTAATATCAAAAATCAATGAAATTAAAAGAAAAATAGAAGATACAAAAATCAAAGCTGAAAAAGCTGAAAAACAGGGAGAGCTCGGAACTGCAGCAGAATTAACCTATGGAGTTCTCAATGAATTGAGAAAAGAATTAGAAAAGTATAATACTGAATTACAAGAAACACAAAAGAAAAAAATTATGCTAAAGCAAGAAGTTGATGATGAAGACATTGCTAAAATAGTTTCACAATGGTCTGGTATTCCGGTTTCGAGAATGTTAGAAGGTGAACGGCAGAAATTACTAAAAATGGAGGAAAGGTTAAAGAAAAGAGTAATAGGTCAAGATGAAGCTCTTAAAACTATATCGAATGCAATTCGTAGAGCGAGAGCCGGTATTCAAGATCCAAATAGACCCATTGGTTCATTTATATTCATGGGTCCAACAGGAGTAGGAAAAACAGAAACAGCAAAAGCATTAGCAGAATTTCTTTTTGATGATGAAAATGCGATGGTAAGAATCGATATGTCAGAATTTATGGAAAGACATAGTGTTGCTAGATTAATTGGAGCGCCTCCCGGTTACGTTGGTTATGATGAAGGAGGTTATTTAACAGAAGCTGTGAGAAGAAGACCTTATTCTGTGATATTGTTCGATGAAATTGAAAAAGCACATCCAGAAGTGTTTAATATCTTGTTACAAATAATGGATGATGGACGCTTGACTGATGGTCATGGTAGAACTGTAGATTTCAAAAACACAATTATTATAATGACAAGCAATGTTGGAAGTCAATATATTATAGAAAATAGAGAAAGCGATCAAGTCGAAAATAAGGAATTGATTTTAAAAGCTTTAAAAACTTATTTTAGACCTGAATTTTTGAATCGAGTTGACGATATTGTTATATTCAATTTCTTGGAAAAAGAACAAATTAAAGATATTGTTGATATACAAATCAAAAATTTGAATCTTACGTTATCAGAGCATAAAATTAAATTACAACTTACAGAACGAGCTAAAGAATTTCTTAGTGATAAAGGTTTTGATCCAAATTATGGAGCTAGACCATTAAAACGAGCAATTCAATCGTATATTCAAAATCCTTTATCATTAAATATTTTGGAGGGTGAATTCATTGTAGATGATCTCATTGAAGTAGATACAAATAAAAAAGGAGATTTAAGCTTTAGAAAAATTGGAACCCTTAATGAGGTGAAATTAAGATCAAATTAAAAAACACATATTTTTTAAACTTAAATTTAAAAATAATAATATTTACCAGGTAGAATAAAGATTATGATTTCAGATAAAATTAAACCTTTAAATATTTGTCCAGAATGTGGAGGTTCAATCCTTTTCATAGAGGAAAAAGGGGAAACCGTTTGTGTGCAATGTGGTTTAATTATAAATGATCGAATTGTAGATTTTTCTCATAGTGGAAAGAGGGCATATACTAATCAAGAAAAAATTAATAGAGAGCAGACAGGGTCCCCAATTTCAATTTTAATGCCCGATATGGGGTTAAGTACGGTAATAGACAAGCAAAAAATCAGTAATCCTGATTTAAAAAGAGCAGCTAAATGGAATACTAGAATAACATGGCAAAAAAGGAATGTGTTAATTGCATCTACCGAATTAAAAAGAATTGCCAGTAATTTAAACTTACCTAATCATATTAAAGAAGATGCTATGCGTCTTTATATAGAAGCATTTAAGAGAAAATTACTACGAGGACGTTCTATAAATGCAATGGTTGCAGCATCTTTATATTTAGCTTGTAGAAGAAAAGAATTTCCGAGAACACTTCAAGAAATTTTAGATGAAGCTTCTGCTAGTGCTAAAGATGTAAGAAGAAGTTTTAGTGTATTAATAAGAGAACTAAATTTAAAGACTAATTCCACCGATCCTATTTCTTTAATTCCAAGATATATTACTGAATTGGGATTGGATGCTGAAATAGAAAGAATAACTACTAAAATTTTAAAAAGATATGGTTTGAAATATTCTATAAGTGGAAAAGATCCAAAAGGACTATGCGCTGGAGCAATATATCTTGCATGCAAAATAAAAAGTTTGAGTCTTACTCAACAGCATATTGCTGATTCAGTTGGAATTACTGAAGTTACCCTTCGTTCTAGATATAAAGAATTGAAAACTAAACTAAATATAATTATTTAAATCATTTATAATTAATACCTAAAGAGCAACTAAACTTTTTTTTACTATTTTTTTTTCCAAGTTATATTGAATTCTTAAATTTTATTTATATCTGAAGCATAAATAAAATTAAATCATTAAAAAGTAGTAGATGATTAAATTGGTATCATATAAAGAATTAGGGTTAGCTAATACAAAAAGGATGTTTGAAGTCGCTTTAGAAAGGAAATTTGCAGTTCCTGGATATAATTTTAGCAATTTAG
>Ga0111204_143_pt1 | contig 10941 bp, 13 predicted proteins | sample DeeMarSWOR136_30_FD_80378 | JGI IMG/M metagenome (GOLD analysis project Ga0111204, IMG submission 80378) | Crenarchaeota group archaeon SMTZ-80
AATATTGCCAGATTATTGGCCTCAGTTGCACCGTGGGTGTAAGCTAATTCGCCAGTCTTTGTATTCAAAATTTGGGATAATAACTCAGTCGATTTATATAGAACTTCGTAGGATTCCCATCCAATTTTATGAGTTATGGAGGGATTTCCATATCCTACCTCTTTATAAGTCCTCACCATCTGTTCAAGAGCTTTTGGAAATATTAGGCCAGAATTTTCAGAATCAAGGTATACCTCTCTCGATGGTTCCCCATGGACAGCTATCAGATCTCTCACGCTTCGGGTAATATCTGAACTAATTGTTGATCACCCTACTTCAATATCTATAGAATAGACTCCTTTTTCTTCAGAAATTTTTAAGACTTTGTGGCCAACTTGGCTTGTCCACTCTTTAACATCTGAAGGCGCTGCCGGATCGGTAGCAATAAGTCTAATTATCTGTCCCTTCTCAGCATTCTTAACTGCTTCACTCAAATCTATTATTGGTCCTGGACAAGATTTGAATTTTGAATCGACTTCCATTATACTCTGATTGTCTTTCATAATCTCTCATCTCACGATATGAAAAGATTTATATCTGATTCCTTAGCCCTTGAGAGGAATGTAGCAGCTCCCACTACATCGTCTACAAATTCTTCTAGATTTTCTTTATCGATTCCAAACATACCCAAAGTTGTTGAGCAAGCAAAAATTTTTACATTTCCACTTTCCTTTGCTTTTATAAGTAATTCTTTCCAGCCAGGGATTGAGCCCGATTTCATATTCTTTTGGAGTAAATCTTCATATTCAGAATAATCCGAAGAAACTTTTTTTGCTTCGAAACCTTTTTTTAATGCTAAAAGCCCCCAAAAGGTGAAGAATAATTCTGCGTCCCAATTCATTGTTGATGAAGTACTAGCGAGAATACTAGCTTCCAATAGTTTATCAATTTTTTCTGAAGATATAATAATAGAAATTTTTGACAAGAAATCATCCATCATTATATATAGAATATAACATTGTTATAAATATATTTATTATTCTCAATTTTTTCCAGCATATACGGGAACTAGTTCTCGTTCCTCCTAGTGCGTGCTATTTGTATTTTTAATCGTGCGAATATTAGTACTCACTTTAATAACAAATATTGCCTATAATAACATTATATTATTTGTATTTTAGTCATCAGAATTTTCTTTTTTTTAATTAATCAATGGAATTTTGAGACTAATTTGGAAATAATGTAAAGGGGGTGAAATTATGCTCTTTGTAACTTTGATAAGGTTAAGAAAAAAATTCTCCAAAGCTGATATGGAAAGAGTAAAGACTGGATTGAAAGAATCTGAAAAAATTGGGTCTAAAATACTATCAATGTATTTTACACTTGGAAGATATGATTGCGTCATAGTGTCGGATTGTCCTGATGAGAAATCCCACATGAAGATATCGATGGAATTTGGTGATTTAGCAAGCTCTGAGACTATGGTAGCCGTTCCAGCAGAAGAAGCCGAAAAATTAATGGATTAAAGATTGAAAAATCTGAACTATCTTTTTCCTTTTTTTTATCCAATTGATATTCATCAGTAAATAAAGTCTAACCTGTTTTTCAAAGTATCTTTTTTTAGCGCGCGCTATCCCATAGTATTACTATTGATAGATTGAAAAATTAACTAGCATTGCAGTGTCGAGATCATCTTCAGTTTTTTAACATAATATGGCACAACAATCTAGAATTAGATTGGTAGCCCCTCAATAATATATGAGATTTTTCGTTTCAAGAGTTTCCTTTAATACCTTTACTGCACCTTCAACATCGTTTTCTTTCCTAGCACCAGTACATACAAGTTTGCCACTTGAGAATAATAGCATAACAACCTTTTGTTCATCCATTCTGTAAATTAATCCAGGGAATTGTTCTGGTTCGTACATCATCCTTTTAAGAGATAGAGCACACTTCTCCAAGTCTATATAACCACCTAACCCTGCGGATGCCACGATATTCTGGATCTGTATCTCTGGTTTCTCAGTTTTTATTATTCCATTTCTTTTTAATTCATCGACTACTTTCAGAACGGCCTTCTTTGCCTGAAGTTCAGTCTTTGCACCAGTGCATACCATTTTCCCAGAACCAAATAACAAAGTCGCTGTTTTCGGTTTTTTTAAACGATAAACCAACCCAGGAAATTGTTCCGGCCTGTATTCCACGCCTGGAAATATTCTAACTATTGCAAGTAAATCGATTTTTTGTTTTAAAGAGGCTGAAGCAACGACATTTTCGATACTTATATAAACCCCATCTTTGGACAAAATCAATAACCTCGATTCATATAACGCCAATCAGACTAATATTGATGTGCATAATAAAGAATGAAAAATTGGGAATTTATGGAAAAAATTCTAACGGAGTTATAAAAACAATTAAAATTTTTTCAAGTTCATATTTTCTAGACTTACAACTTTTTAACGTTCTTTGCTCTGGGTCCTCTATCTTCCTGTTCAACATCATAAGAGACTCTATCTCCTTCGTTAAGCTCAACATTGTCTTGGACGTCAGCGACATTGACATAGGTGTCTTTATCACCTTCATCATTAGTGATAAATCCATATCCTCTAGTAGAATTAAAGAATTTTATCGTACCTTCCATTGTATCTTCCACCTCCATTGCACATTCTTAGTTTAAGTAAAGAAAAAATGGCCTTGGCAGTTACGCTCGTTAGCACAAAAAAATAAAATTTCTCTACACAACTGATATCTACTCAAATTCAGTTGATACATTTAAAGGTTTTGTACGTATTTTATAGCGAGTGTGTCATGTACAAAAAAAGATATTTTTCGGAAAATTTAGCCATTATCTAAAATAACTTCGAAAGTAATTAAATTATTATATCATTATTAAACAATGGCAGAATTACTTTACTTCCCAGAAGTGATATCGCTGAGAATGCGTAAAGATCCAGGTTTTTGAGATGGGTATTCTGATTAATGCTCACACAAAAAACATCCAGTGCAAGCGCCATTCGTTGATACATCATGAGTTCAAGTATATAAGAAGGTTAACCCATGTAATTACATGAATTTAAAAAAAGGATGATTAAGAATCTAATTTAGTTTTCCAAATTTGGCCATTCTCGTTTCACAATTCGGACATTTAGCTCTAAGAAGCTTACGATTGCTCTTAACTTCTGAAGTTACATCTGAATCGAGTACTTTGACTTTTTGCTTACACTTAACACAAAAAAACTCCATTTACTAATCGCCTAAAAATTATTTTATATTATTGTATATAATATAAGAATGCCTTAAAGTCTATTATCGATAATATTTATGATAAATTTAAATTAAGAGTGAACATCATAAGCTATAAAGCCACTTAAAGACCTAGAATTATCGTCTCAATGCTTTTTCCATTCATGATATTTATCTATTTCAGCGCGAGTATACACACCTATTAAAAAGATAAAATTATTTCAAATAATTGAAGCAGAATATGAAAAAATTTTTCGTAGCGCGCGCGCTCCATTTTGGTGTGATAATAATTGAAAGTAAGATAATTGTTAATTATAATTAGCGCTCTTTTATTAGCACAAGCATTCAACAGTACATATAAATTAAATCAAAATCAAAATATTAAAAATTAAAATAAATCAACCTTTGTTGATGTAAAAATGATACTGGGAATTGTTGGTAGTCCACGAAAAGGAAAATTGACTGACCAATTGATCACTCGATGCCTAGAGGGTGCAGAATCGGTTGGTGTAGAAATTGAGAAAGTATATTTAGTAGATTCTAAGATTCAATGCTTTACTCAGCAAACTAAATGCTCTGAAGAATTAAATAACTTATGGAAACAAGCGGATGCCTTAGTCATAGGTGCGCCTGTTTATTGGGGCGGTATTAATGGCCTAACTAAAGATTTCATGGATATCGTGGAGATTATTGACGTCAATGGAAAATATGGTATAGGAATATCAGTAGCTGGAGGAACTGGCAGAGGATTATGCTCAGCACTGCAGAATATTTACCGCTTTTTTTATCATAGGCAAATTAGAGCTATAGATCCTGCCCCTGTTTCAAGATTTAATTTTAAGGAAATTCTTGAAACAATCTATGATTCCGGTAAAAGATTGGCTCAACTATCTAAGGACAGAAAACCCTTTGAAGGAGACAAAGATAGGATGGAGTACTATGAGAAACTCGAATACCTTAACTATGCTTTCTTGGATGAAATGTTGCTCTTGGCAAGACAACTGATAAAAATATCAAAAGATAAGGCAGCGTTTCAAAAGGCCAAGCAAGAATATGAAATTGCTGAATCTCTGATCGGCCAAGGAAAAAGGCAAGAAGCAATAGAATATGCCGTGAATACTTACCGTATGCTATATTTTGATCCACCAAAATAATAGACTCTAAAAAACAAATATGCCGAATAGGCTATGTACCAAATTCATTAGGGCGGGGAACCATAAAAGAAATTACTTAAAATGTTTTAAATTCGTTTTTTTATACTGTGCACACTCAAATTTACTATAAAATCTAGACAAGTGTAGAGAGAACAAAACATCAAGTAAACAAGGTATTCACTCATATTACGATCGCTAAATGTTTTTTTGGCCTATTTAAAAGAACTCATAAACCTAGATAGGGTGGTGATGAATTCGGATTTTAATGATTAATTACTTAATATTTCGGTCTATATATTCAATCTTCTCATGAAACATCTCTCTTATCGGGAGATGATAGGGGCACCTTGATTCGCATTCTCCGCAATCAATACACGAATCTACCTTTTCTTTTGATCCTTTAACCAATTCTTTAAGTTTATCCGTCCCTTTCAACCTTTTTACAAATGACTCAACACGCAATATATTGGAAATTGGTATCTCTTGCGGACATGGTTGGCAGTAATCACATCCACGACAGAATTGTGTTCCAAGACGATTTTTATCTTCCTCAATTAGTATTAAATCATCAGCATTAAGATCATAGGACTGAGAAGCAATCGCAATGTTTTCCTCGATTTCTGCAACGCTCATCATACCCGGAATTACAACATCTACATTCTCGTCTTTTAGGATAAATTTTAGAGCTACATCTGCTCTACTGAACTCCCCCCCAGCCATAGGTTTCATTATGACAGTACCCACGTTCATTTTATTACATAGAGGAAGCAATTCTTCTTTTGCCATCAACGATAAGTAGTTGTAAGGAATCTGTATTACCTCAAAAATATCTTTCTTCACAATATCAGTCAAAATTGAAGAATTATGACTTGTAATTCCTAGATGCTTAATCTTTCCCCTATCAAGGGCTTTGTAGGCGGCGTCTAGGGCCCCGCCCGGCGAGGAGATTTTTATCCAATCCTCTTTTGATGAGACATTATGTAATTGATAAACATCGATCCATTCTGTCCTAAGATCTTTCAAGCTTATATCAAGTTCTTGGAGAAATTCATTCTCAGTTCGACAAATGGATTTAGTTGCGATGAATACTTTTTCTCTCACGTCTTCTAAGGCTTTCCCTATCCTATCCTCACTGACTGAGTACAATCTTGCCGTATCGAAGTAATTTATTCCCAAGTCATAGCATCTGCGAACAACTTCTATCGCTTCTTTCTCAGAAACCCTCTGAATGGGAATGCCTCCAAATCCTAATACTTTTACTTTTAGATTTGTTCTACCTAGGATTCTCTCTTCCAAAACATCATTCCCCTCAAGTCTTCCATAATTCAAAGATTACAATACTAATGAAATAGTATCGAATATATTGGTATTTGATTAAATAAGATTATTATGCGTATGGTATGCAAACATTCTTTTCATACAATATAAACTTCAATATCTGATCACTAATTTTTTTTATATATCCAACAAGCTAGCACTTATTAGGGCTGAATGCCATCTTTGATAGAAATGCTATCCAGTATGAGAGTAAAATAGCAAATCAGATTCAAAAAAAGACATAATGCGATGTTGTTTCATGAGTTGAACTTGTTTGGATAAAAATGAAGATAACAAATTTGTATTACTCATAGCTTCAATTGCATCTTTCCTTACATCTTTCATGGGATCGGCAGTAAATGTTGCCCTCCCATCGATCAGTATAGAATTTGAGATTGATGCAATCTTATTGAGCTGGGTAGCGACATCATATCTATTATCTTCTGCAATATTTCTAGTTCCATTTGGCAGATTAGCGGATATATATGGAAGAAAAAGGATTTTTTTATACGGTATTCTTATCCACACTGCATCGTCCTATCTTGCAGCAATTTCTACATCTCCTATGATCTTGATATTTTTTCGAATCATTCAGGGGATTGGGGTAGCAATGATTTTCGGTACTAGCATGGCGATTTTAACTTCTATCTTTACTGTCGGGGAGAGGGGAAAGGCTTTGGGGATAACAATTGCCGCTGTCTATTTTGGACTCTCAACTGGACCTTTTTTAGGTGGTTTTCTAACCCAGAATTTGGGTTGGAGAAGTATTTTTCTGATAAACGTTCCTCTTGGCTTATTTGTAATAATTCTTATTTTCTGGAAATTAAAAGGGGAATGGGCCGAAGCCAAAGGTGAAAGTTTTGATATTGTAGGCTCTATAATCTTTGGTCTTACCCTAGCTGCAGTCATGTATGGTTTCTCTCTTCTTCCCGAAATAAAAGGTACTTTGCTGATCCTGATTAGTGGAGTGGGACTGTATTCATTTATAAAATGGGAGGCATATGTAAAAAATCCAATATTAAATTTAAACCTCTTCAAGAATAATATCTTATTTACTTTCTCAAATCTAGCGGCATTGATAAATTACAGCGCTACATTTGCTGTTGCTTTTCTTTTGAGCCTCTATTTGCAATATATAAAAGGTTTGAGCCCCCAAAACGCAGGAATCATCTTAATTTCACAACCAATAGTTCAAGCTATCTTTTCTCCCCTTGCTGGAAGGCTTTCAGATAAAATTGAACCGAGGTTGATTGCTTCTCTCGGGATGTCAATCACCGTGATTGGTTTGATTCTGCTCTCTTTTATTGCTGAAAAAACATCTTTGACCTTCATTGTAATGTGTTTAATTATCCTAGGCTTTAGCTTTGCTCTTTTCTCATCGCCTAATGCAAATGCGATCATGAGTTCTGTCGAAAAAAAATTTTATGGCGTAGCATCTGCAATACTTGGATCTATGAGATTAATAGGACAGATGTTTAGTATGGGGATTGCGATGATAGTGTTTGCGTTAAAAATTGGAAGAATCCAAATTACACCAGAGTACTTTACTCATTTTTTAACAAGCACAAAAACAACTCTTGTCATTTTTGCAATTCTTTGTGTGCTAGGCACTTTCGCATCTATGGGCAGAGGTAAAATCAGATAAGAGGTTTTTTTGTTTTAAATGTTCACATAATAGCGGGTGGAACAGAAATATCGGGCACTAATAAGTTAAATGTATATATTTGTAGAAGTATCAGTCTTCAATAAAATGGTTGAAAATGAAGCTTCTTAATATTATGAATTGATTGGGTAGAATCCGTGCTTCAATACAGAGTCATATAATGCACAAACATTTTCAGGTGGAACGTCAGGCTGAATTATATGCCCTGGAGCAACTATATAACCACCCTCTTCTGCACCAACCTTTAGAGCTCTTTTTACTTCAGCTTCTACGTCGAAGACGCTACCTTGAGGAAGTATATTCTGAGATCCAATTCCTCCACAAAATGTTAATTCATCACCATACTTCTCTTTCAAGCTAGATAGGTCCATATCTGGACATTCTGGTTGAACTGGATTTAATACATCTACACCTATTTCTATCAAATCGCTTATGAAAGGTTCAACATTTCCACATGAGTGTAGATATAATTTTGCTGATGTTTTTTTATGAATAGTGTCAAAAATCTTCTTTTGACGTGGCTTCAGAAACTTCTTATAAAGACTTGGGTTTACAATAACAGTGGTTTGCGCACCCAAATCATCCCCCGCACCTACAAGAGTAGCATAATCTCCTACTTCATCTAGAAGCATATTATAGAATTGAATCTGTTGTTCTGTAACTTTATCCATAATAGCTTCTGCGATAGTTGGTCTAAGATACATATCCTCCATAAATTTGTTGAATCCCCTTCTTAACCAAGAATTTTCAAACACCCCTCCACCAGCAAGATTAACAGCACATACCGCAAAATTCGCATCATCAAGTTTTTTAGCTTTCTTACCCAAGCCCTCAGCAGTGAAATACTTCTCGGGGTCCGGCCAAGATGGATCGTTCAATATCTCATTTTTTTCTTCTCTAAACTCAAGTGTTGCGGGATTAGAAAATTCTAAATAAGTTTTGCTAGCTTTTCTATGAAAACCGAAATTATCAATAAAAGAATTGTCAGAAAAAAATTTCTTAGGAATAAATGGCAGTTTATAGGCCAATGAGACTGGCCTGAAATCTATTCTGAAACGTCTATATATCTTCTCATCTATTGGTGGATTCCACCATGAATTGTATGATGCCCCATTTGGCCAGTAATCTATCTCAAAGAAATATGTTGGGAGATGAAGGTAATGTTTCACTTTGAAATAAGCTTGTTTAGTCATGAAAGACAAGCAACCACCAAGTTCAGCAGGTACACGATCAGCTTCTTGATGTTCTAAAATTTTCCACACTCTCTCTCTTGGAAAATATCTCTCTCCTGGATGTTTTATTGCAGGATCGCCTCTTCTCTTGTCTTCTTTCCACAGATTTTCATAATCAATTTTTGATTGCATGATCGATCATCCAGAAATTATATTTACAATTTAAAGTTGATTGTTGATAAAGAATAAATAATTATCGTATAATAGGAGTGAAGTATGCGCAATGTGTATCTCAAAAACCTTCGAATTATGACCGTAAATTTGTTCATAGCTTTCTTCAGATAAATCAATATTCCAGCTCTAATAATAGATTTTGTTATTGTGAACCGCCCTTTTTATTTACTAAGATAACCTGAACTTCATATATTCGATATTGTTATTTAAGGTTCATATAAGTATCTCGTTAATCGTATTTGGGCATGAGCCAAAACTCGTTCCCATCACTATCCTTGAACATAGCATACTTTACACTCTCATTCCATTCTGCATTACCTAGTTCTCTTGTGAATTCTACACCTTTTCCTTTCAAATCTTTATAAGTACTTTCAATATCTTCAGCGAAGAATCGAATTCCAGTATTTCCAGGTTCAAGGGGCTCAACTTGGCATAAATGAATGCCCGTTGATGAGTTAGGAGGTCCTACTACAACCCAATGCTCCATATCTTCTTGAACTTCAAATTCCAATTTATCTACATACCATCCCTTGGCTTTCTTCGCGTCAGAAACAACGACTGCAATACTTCTGATTCTTTCAATTGGCATATATTTCATCTCTCATTTAATCTTCTTTATCCAAGATTATTTTTTAAAATATACGCCTAAATACCATTAAGGAGCACGTACGAATTGATCGTTTGTTTTGTTCCATTCTAACTAGCATATACTTGCAGCGCGCGCTTGGATAACCATAAAAGTTATCTTTTTTCCGATTTGGATGCGCTTTGAGGCACAAACATAGGCATATATTTGATAGCCACAATAATATAATTAAGTGATATTATGAGTGAAGAGCCCAAACAGGATATTGTAAACAACCTATTGGGGTGTACAATTTCATTAAGCGCCTTTTATATAACAGATGATATTAGTGCGAAACTTTCCCTACTTAAACATGCAAATAAGGAATATAATGCTTTATCAAATAAACTTGAATCAAGAAATATCTCAGAGTCTGATTTAGATAACGCGGCTCCGATAGCAAAAGATAAAATATCCTCAGAAGTTGAACGTAGAACCGATATAGATTTTGATTCAGAAGAGAATGAGAGACTTGCAAAGACTTCCCCATCAAAATTGAATCAATTGGTGAGTTTCTTAAAACAAAAGAGAAAATTTGAAATTAATGTATCGGTAAATTTCAAGGAACCTGAGGATTGAGGTGCTTAAAAAGGACTATTAGCGCGCGCGCTTTTGGGAAATACATCCTAAATCAAGTTCATTTATTAGCGAATGCTTTAAAAATTGGTTGATTACCAAATACCAGGTAACAACCGATAAGGAGTTTTTTCGGCATACTCTCTATATCCCTGAAGCTCTCTATGTAGCATTTTGTCTTCTTTGTACGTGCGGATTACGATAAGGCCTATCAATAATAAGGCTGGAATGAGCCCATATATTGAGCCAAGAGCCAGAGGAGTAAAAAAGAACATAATGATCACACCTACATACATTGGATGACGAACATACTTGTAAGGGCCAGTAGTTATGACACTGTGACCTCTCTCTTTTTGTATCTCTACAATCCTCGATAAGTATGTGTTCTCCTTCATCACCAAGAAGGTCAGTATAAAGGATGAGATTATACTGATAAATCCAATTGCCCTAAGGATGATCGGTGCGCAGGACCAATGATAACGACCTGTATCGAAACCTATGATAAAGAACAAGGTTATGAAAAGCATTGTAGCTAAAAAAATTATTATCTTATCCCAACCTTTTGCAGAACTCTTAAGAATAGCCATTCGTTCTTTGAGTGGTCCTGGATTATTTTTTCTCATCCATGTTACAAGTATTACTCCAAAGCCTAGATAGATAATTATATAGATCCAGGCAGCAATCCAATTTAGAGTATTTGCTGGTCCGAAGAGTAAAGCCCCTAGAAAAAGGGGAAAAAGTGCAAACCTAATCAATATTTTTCTATTGGAAATTTTATTTGACATCTAATAATCTCTTCTCACCTATTCCAGATGTGTTATTTCGTTCAGACTCATAAACCAAAAACATCATATACATTATTACTCAAACTAGAGTAAAAATGGTGACGCTAAAGGTGAATAAGGAAAGAAGATCATTTGCCTTTGGCATGGGGGGCAGAGCACTAAACCAAAATAGTTCAGAGCGCAACTAGAA
>Ga0111204_145_pt1 | contig 10541 bp, 8 predicted proteins | sample DeeMarSWOR136_30_FD_80378 | JGI IMG/M metagenome (GOLD analysis project Ga0111204, IMG submission 80378) | Crenarchaeota group archaeon SMTZ-80
AATGTAAAATATTGACCCGAAAGTGATAAATAGAAAGTTACTGAATATGAGATTATAGTCCCTTTCAGGAACAAAGCGATATAAAATAAGCGTCAAGACTCCGCTTGGCGCACAGGCAACTAACAGCAGTCCGATACGGTAGGGTTCAATGAAAACAGAGGAGAGGATAAAGTATGCAATTGCTGGCATAATAACAGCCGACAGCAGCAGGGTAACTAATAATTCCTTGCGCAGGAATTTATTCCACTGTGTCTGTACGTCAAGAAAATTAAGCCACAGCATGAATCCGATAAAATATGGTATAAATGCGGTTAATTCTCCTGCTTGAGGGAGCAACAATCCGCTTGCTATTCCAGCTGCCGCACTAACGTAAATCAGGTACTTCAATTCGTGTTCATCCCGTTTTACTTACTTGCGTTATAATGTACAAAGAAATGAGGGAAAAATAAATCAAATTATTTTAGGCAATGCACCGAAAAAAAAGAATTTAAAATAAGGTGCGTGATATTTTTATCTTAAAAAAGTATAATTGCATATATTTTTTGTGAATTATTACGAATTTTTTATTTCAAATATTTAATTTGAATACATGCAGAATAGAATTGTATACTACGGTGCTGAAAATAATACTTGATATTGTTCTATTAATTTTGTAAATTTTCCAAAATAAAAAAAATATTTACTATTTATAATGGCTCGTCTTCGTTCATATATACCTGTTATTATATCGGGTTATGCCCTTTATTTTGTAAGTTTCCTTTTCATTATCCAGCTTCCACATTTCCACAACATGGGGGTAGACCTTAACTATTCTGATATTCAAGAGTATGTGCAAATAACCGATGATGAAGACTGCCAGCCTTGCCAGGGTGAAACTCATTTTCATAATTTTTCAAAATCGAGGCAAGAAATTTGTTTTGTTTGTGACGTAATTTCATCTCATTATACACAGGATATGGATTGTCCTATAACTGATTTCCTAAAGGTGGATTCAACAATTCATCTTATATGGGAATCGGAAGACCATTCCTCTATTGAATATAACCTTCCTTTATTACGTGCACCGCCCTCAGCATAACCTCCATGTAGTCGCCTTTTTATATCTTTAAATATATTATTATCTGATTAACAGGATTAAAATACACGTTTTAAGTCTGTTTACTAATAATTCATTGGTGTGTTATTGCATTGGTGAAATTTAACGACTTAAATGGAGAGCGAAAATTTAGGTAAAGGAGTCTTTAATATGAACTCGTGGTTTAAAATATACCTGGTAATAAGTTTCATATTATTTTCTATTCCACTATACGCGCAAGAGAAAGAAGATCAGCAGCAAAAAATTATAAAGGAACTACAAATACAGATTGAAGAAATAAGAAAAATATATGAAACGCGGATTGCCGAACTTGAGGCAAGAATGGTTAAGTTAGATAGTTTAATAACTCCCGCAGATAGTTTAGCTGAGAAAAAGGAAGCCGGCGAAATCGGTCTTGAAGATATATTCAAAGACTTGGCTCCAGCTGAGGAGGCTACCCTCAAATCTGCTCAAGAAATTGAAATGCAAAATATATTAGTAGATGTCGGACAATATGAGGAGTCAAAGTTCCCCTGGTTTCCTGCTCTTGGTAACCCATTTCTGGGATTAATGATAGAGGTTCCCGCCCGCTTTACCACACAGAAGGGAGTATATGAGAGCGTGAATCAAATTGAAATGCGTGAAGCGGAACTAAACATATATTCTAATATAGATCCGTTTATACGTGCATTTGCTCTAATTTCAGGAGCTGCAGAAACAAGTATTGAAGAAGCATATTTTCTGACTGCATCCCTGCCGTATGATTTGCAAATCAGAGGGGGAAAGTTTTTTGCAAATTTAGGACGGTTAAACACGGTACATACACACGACCTTCCCTTTGTTGATCAACCACTGACTATGCAAAACTTTCTGGGGGAACTATGTATAGAAGAAGACAAAGAAGTATTACTCGACTTTGAGCCCCAATATAAAGGAAGCGGAGCAGAAATTCTATGGCTTGCGCCGACAAGTATTTATTGGAAATTGCTTGTGGGAATTTATAATCAATTTACTGACCGCAACCCTGAAAGTTTTTATGCACAATACCTTGGTGCGCCTGAAGGGTTTCGATTTCGAAATAGGGGTATAAAAAACTTTGGTTATACGTTAGGTTCTCAGTTGTTTTTTGAATTAGGAGATGACCACAGTTTACGGATAGACACTTATGGAAATCTTGATGCCCCCAATCATGATTTAAAAAGATCAATTGAAATCTTTGGTCTCACCTATCGCTGGTTCCCTTTAGAGTATGGAATGTATAAGGGAATGGAATGGACTACGGAATTATATGCCAACCAGGAGCGATTCCTTAAAGCTGGTACTAATGTAGAAACTCAAAATACATGGGGGATTTACTCATATATCGATTACAAGTTAGGCAGACGGTTTTCGCTATCAGCTCTTAGTGGATGGTCCCAGTTTCGGTTTGACAGAGATGCAGAGGCATTTCAATTTGGGAGTGCTTTATCCTACAAACCCAGCGAAAGGCAGCGGATACGTGCTCAGATTGATTATATCGATAAACAGGATTGGAAAAATTCTGTTTCAAGAGCTATTGGATTACCCACAAAGGATTCAGACTTCTGGCAGTTCGTACTGCAGTGGACGGTGGTAATGGGATCACATACGCATACATATAAATAGTAAAGATTATATTGATAATATTACAAATAAAACAATTTAAAATATTGGAGTATAAAAATGAAACTAAGATTCCTTCTTATAATGGGTATAATGATATTTTCGGTAAACACTTCTTATGCACAGAAGATTAAGGTTGTTACCAGCACACCGGATTTAAAGGATATGGTTGAAAATATTTGCGGCGAGGATGTAGAAGTTGAGACTTTAATGAAAGGACCCGAGAATCATCATGCGGTACCTCTCAAACCAAGTTTCTTAGTAAAACTTTCACGATGTGATGTACTTGTTGTTAATGGACTTGAATACGAGCATGCCTTCATTCCTGGTGCATTGCTTTCTATAAACAAACCCAACATTCAGAAGGGAGCATCACATTATATCGATTGTAGTAAATATATTAAGCCCTGCGAAGTGCCATCCCAGTTAGACCTGGCATTAGGGGATTTACACCCCCTTGGAGGTTCGCATATCCATATCGATCCGGGTAACGGAATCCTCATGTGTAGAGTAATTTACGAGCAAATGTCCAGTATTTACTCTGATTATGCAGAGAAATGGAAACCTCAATATGAAAATTATGTAATGCAGATTTATGCTAAGATTCAAGAATTAAGAGAATATGTGAAAGGGACTGAAGGTTTAAAATTGATATTTTATCATCCCGGCTGGAGTTATTTAACAGACCGTTTTGGTTGGATAAAGACTTCCTATGTAGAGCAACGGGCAGGCATTCCGCCAACTCCAAGTCATATTGATAACCTTATAAAAATTATTAAAGGTGAAGGATGCAGACTCATGACTATTGAGGTTTGTTATTCATTAGATATCCCCAAATATGTAGCAGAAAGGGTTGGAAATGTGAAAATAATTCGCATCCCGCATCACGTAAATGCTGAACCGGAATGCGATACCTATTTGAAGTTTATTGATGTATTGGTGAAACGAATTGCGGATGCTGGAAGGGATATCATGAAAAATGAAAGAAGATAACTAATTAAATAAAAAAGGAATTTAATTATGGAGATAAGAGAGGGTAATACTAAGAATAATCGGGAGCTATTCGAATTATTGCATTTAGAATCCGTTTCCCTTGGGTATGAAGGTAAACCTGTTATAGAAAACGTTAACATTCAGATTCATCAGGGATTATGTCTTGGAATTCTTGGACCTAATGGGATGGGGAAAACAACTCTGATTCGAGGGATTCTGGGCATCTTAAAACCGATGAAAGGGAAAATTATCTGGAATACAAAAGATAATCCATCAAGCAGGGTGCGAATCGGTTACGTTCCCCAAAAAGAGAAACTTGACCCAGCATTTCCAGTCACTATATCAGAAGTGGTTCAGATGGGGACTTTTTCTCAACGTCCATGGTCGCCATTGCTTCGTCCGGAACAGCAGAAATCGGCATATGAGGCTCTTGAGAGGGTTGGCATGCTACATCTTTCAAGAATGCTTTTTTCGGAATGTTCAGGAGGTCAGCGTCAGCGGGTACTTCTTGCCCGTGCACTGGCTTCTAAACCCGAAATGTTAATATTTGATGAACCTACAACAGGAATCGATCTTACCACAAGAAGACAGGTGATTAATTTACTTTTAGAGTTACATAAAAACGGGAATATAACTATATTACTGGTAAGCCAGCATTTCGGTCCATTACAGCATCTTTTTGAGGAAGTTGTATGGGTGCAAGGTAGAAATGCAATGATGGGACCGGCAAAACAGTTTCTTTCTGAAGAATATATCGCCCGTGCTTTTGGTAGTTTTAAAGACAACAAATGCGAGGAAAATTAAATAGAAATGACAGACTTAATAGCACTGATTATTCAATTTCGCTGGGCAGTACTTGCGAGTGTACTGACAGGAGCAATATGTCCGCTTCTGGGGGTTTATTTTGTTATGCGGAGAATGATTCTCTTAGGGATTGCCCTTCCCCAGGTTTCTTCTGCCGGGATTGCCTTTGTGATTATGATAGCGCAGTTGGTGAAACTGCAATTTTTGCCTTCCGGGGAAAGCCCATTTCTTGAGGAAAAAGTTATTGTCTCTCTTGCTCCATTTGGTTCAGTTGGTGCAATATTTCTTATTCTTTTTATTCTATCCTGGCTCGAGAGAAAAGGTGGAGCTTTTACTGAAGCCCGGTGGGGTTCAACTTATATTGCAGCTGCCTCTTTACTCATTATATTTCTGGTCATCAATCCGTATGCTGAAGCACATGTATCAACCATGCTCGAGGGAAGGATTATTACCGTGACACATGGGAAGTTCTGGACACTTCTCAGTGTAAGTATCATAGTAACAATCCTTTTTATACTATTCAGAAAAGAATTTATTTTAACCTCTTTTGATCCTGAAATGGCAGCCAGTCTTGGTTTCCGTACGGTTCGATGGAATGCTGGGCTGTATATCTTGATTGGGGTTGTGATCAGTGTTGGTGTAATGAACCTGGGACCTTTATTCGTTTTTGGTTATTTATTGCTTCCGGCATTTGCTGCACGTCCATGGGCAGTGGGAATGAGGCAATTCTACCTTTACTCTATAGTGTTAGGAGCCTTTTCTGCATTTATTGGTTCTATTTTCAGTTTCTTGCTCGATTGGCCACTTGCGCCAACAGAAGTTGTTGCGGCTGCATTATTTTTACTCATCTCCAGGATTGCGATATTACTTAGACGTTCTCTTTTTCAAGTTCGTAAGGTGACATCCGTAGAGGCATGATTTGCTGAAAATACATTAATTAATAATTAATATGAAGAGAAAACTTTGAAAGGATTTAAAATCAACACATTTTTAATAAAAATATTTAAAAGTGCTTTCATTATCTTAAGAAAATACCAATTGCCAATACATTTCATATTAGTTTTGTATTTATTATTGAATGTGGGATGTGGAATCCTGTCCAGAACAACAGAGCAGCATTCCTTCTATGGCGGAGACGACCCACAAGGAGAAAAAATGCCGATGAGGACTTGGATTATTTCCTCGGATAAGATTTTTCCAGTAATAGTGGAAGTTGTCAAGACCTCTTTTCCCAAAAGTAAAATCCATGAAAATTCTCAAAAAAATCGACTTCATTTCTGGTACCTCGATTCAGAGCAGGGTGATGCGTTAATTATAATGGATATAACAAGTCAAGATTCAACATCTACCCTACATTTGTATCCTCCTAGATACGGGGTAAGACAACCTCTTTTTATAAGAGATCCAATCCCTTTAGAGCATTTTTTCAGGAATTTAGACAGTCGAACTCGGACTTTAGGAATTCTTGAAGTATCTAAGAAGATGGTCATGCGATGAAGGATCACAATTCTCCCAATTTTTATGCTCTTTCCGTTATTTTGTTAGCCTCAGGAATTGCTGGACTCATCTATGAACAAATATGGATACGCTGGTTGACTTTGATTTTTGGCATGACCGCTCCTGCAGTTGCAGCAACATTGGCTGCTTACTTTTTGGGTCTTGCTTTGGGTGCCAGATTTGGTCCCCTTATACTCCCATGGTATCCTTTAAGGGCTTATGCAATTTGGGAAATTTTCGCCGCATCCGGCGCTGTTATAGTAATATTTGCACTAAAATTTTATAAATTGGTTTATCCATTTTTGCACTTTTATCTATTCTCACATACGTCAATCTTTCTTATTTTGAAACTTTTTCTTTCACTGATACTTCTTTTACCTGCCACTTTCTCATTGGGAGCTACACTGCCAGTCCTTGCCAGAGTTCTTCCTGGAGGGAAAAATGGCGCCCGCAAACTAAACTTCTGGTATGCAGCGAATACATTTGGTGCCGTTGTTGGGGCAGCATGTGCAGGATACGGTCTCCCTCTTTTGTTCGGGGTTTCAGGAACCTATAGTATCGGCATAGGGCTAAGTTTACTTTCAGCAGGGGCAGTATTCTTGATTTCACCCAAAATTATACCTAAGGTATCAACTGAGAAAGAAATAAGAATCTCTCCTAAGTTCAGTCTTTTAATGGCAGCTTTTCTTTCTGGAGGAGCAGCAATCGCTCTGGAAATACTCTGGACTCGCCTTTTTGCACAAGTACTTCCAAATTCTATTTTTTCTTTTACGACGATTCTTCTCCTTTTTTTGGTTTCGTACAGCATTTCTCCTTTATTAGTAAATCGTTGGTTTCTTGCCTCTAAATCCAGAAGATTATGGATACTTGTCGGTACATGTGTTATTGCAGTTTGGGCATCCTCTTATCTATTTTACAATTTGACCTCTCACTTAGACCAGTTCACATCAACAGGCGGAACATTGGATTATCTTTTCCAGCAAATAAAAATATCGTTAATTGCCTTTTTCCCAGCGACAATTTTAATAGGGATGATTTTGCCTGCAATCTGGAGTCTGAGTTGGTCTTCTGAAAGATATTCTCACATACTCTTCTGGAATTTATTAGGAGGTGCAGGAGGTGCATTGGTAGTTGGTATGGGTACAATTTACATCCTCGGATTATTAAAGGGCGTTATAATATGCGGTTTATTGGTCGGTATAATACCCATAATTTTATTTCCTCAATCAATGTATAAAAATGCAGTATGGCTTCTGGGATTGATAATTATAGGCATCATATTCAGCAAGGCAACTAATTTTACTATTTTTAATCATAATGTTCTTCAGGTTGGGAAAATTCTTGATTTAAAAGAGAGCAGTGGTGGAATTGTTGCAATTGTGGAAAAAGAAAATGATAGAGGAATGCGTCTTGATAATTTTTACTATTTAGGTGGAACTGCTGCCAGGGAAAACGAAGAACGTATGGGACACATTCCTCTCCTTTTACACCCTTTTCCAAAAAAGGTGGCGTTTCTTGGTTCAGCTACCGGCATAACTGCTGGAGCCTCCATGCTGCATGATGTTGAAAAAGTAACTATCGTGGAGTTGATTCCCGAAGTTTTTAACATGGCAAAGCACTATTTCTCCGATTATTGCCACGGGCTCTATTATAATCCTCAGATTAGAGTAGTATTAGATGATTCAAGAAATCTCCTTTTAGGGGAAAAAATTCAATACGATGTGATTATTTCAGACCTTTATGTACCTTGGCATCAGGGAACAGGAAATCTTTATACGGTTGAGTATTTTGAATTAATAAAAAAAAGGCTTTACCCCAGGGGTATATTCTGTCAGTGGTTGCCCCTTTATCAGCTTTCAGAGAAAGAGTTCCTGCGGATCATCGCAACCCTATCTCATGTATTCCCACGTGTTACATTATGGCATGGCGATTTTTACTCCAATAAACCTACCGTTTGCCTTGTTGCCCAACAAGAAGATTTACCTTTAGCCATTTCCACACTTCCCATAAAGCTGAGAAGATTGCAAGAAAAAGGGATTTCTGATCAGATTCTGCAATCATCGGAGAATTTTTTCATGCTATGGATCGGTACGGCTGAAGACATGAATCTGCCGGTTAAATTGAATCGTGACGATTGGCCCCGGGTTGAATACATATCTGCCTTTGAACAGATGAAACAAGAATCCAGATTTATTGACGAAGCCTGGGTAGAATTTTGTTATAACGCCCAGAGTAATTCAATTGCAAGTATTGAAGACTATCTTGGTCCTTTAGAAAATGAAGAAATGAAAGCACTTACATCAGGACCGGATTTCCTTGCACTAAATCTGGCACTTCAACAAAAAAATGCAGAGAAGACCGCAGAATTATACTCTTCCCTAATAAATCGATTACCCGAATCTGTTTATCAAAGTGCGAAAAATATTCAGGACATTCAAAACCAGACTATTTCTTTATTACAAAAAGAGATATTAGATACCCGAAAGGAAATGGAAGAAAAAATAAAATCTCTGCAGGGGAAAATAAATTTATTAAAAAAGAAAACTCCCTAACCTTAAAGCATTGGGCATGCAGCATAATAGGTGGATTTCATTATCGATTCATAGATAAATTATTCCCGATTGCAGAGGATTATCAAAAAGCAAAGGAAAAAGGTATAAATATTTTTTTCTCGGGTAATCATTTCTTTGATGATCCTTATTTTGTTAATACTTTAATAGTGCTTAGAATAATGTGAAATCTAAAGTGAGAGGCAAGATTTTTTTATCTTAAAACAAGTTTAATTGCAGCTATTTTCTTTGTGTTACCTTTTTTGTATGGTTCAAATTCTATATTTGAATAATTGCATAATAGGTTTGTATAATATAATAATAAAATTAGCACTTGACATTGTTATCTTTGAAACTTATATTTTTAGATTAATTACACAAAACCTATTATGGCTCGTATCCGCTTACATCTGACTGGTATTATAAAAGGTTACACTCTCTATTTTTTAAGCTTCCTGCTTATTATTCAGCTTCCCTATTTCCACAACATCGGGGCTTGCCTTAACTATTCTGATATTCATGAGTATGGGCAAATAACCGATGAAGAAGACTGCCTGCCGCGCCAGGGTGAAACTCATTTTCATAATTTTTCAAAATCGGTCCGGGAATTTTGTTTTGTTTGCAACGTCATTTCATCTCATTATACACAGTATATAGATTGTTCTTTAACTGATTTCCTAAATTTGGATAAAATAATTCATCTTGTATGGGAATCGGAAGATCATTCCTCTACTATATATAATCTTCCTTTATTACGCGCACCCCCCTCAGCATAACCTACATTACAACTCGTTTTTATATCTTTACATATTGTGTTATTAAAATAGTTACAGCAAAAGCGTACCCTTATTGTATCCTATACATGCGGTTACATTTGTTTATAGAATATAATATGCTACAGGAGTTCATTGAATGTTTGCTGTTTGTACTTCGGCAATTAGGGATATGCATGAAGAAAATAAAACCATTGGGGGTACCAATGAAATATACTTTTATAACTACAGTGATCTTTATAGTGCTGGTAACTTGCTTTGCTCCCGTAGCAGGGCAAACGGTAGAGTCAAAACAAGACATCTCATCAACTGAACTACAGCAGTTAAAAGAGCAGTTAGAAAAACTTAAAGCCGAACATGAGCTTAAACTGCAGGAGCTCGAGAAGCTCATCAACGATATAACGGCAAAAATGGAAAAGGCAGAGCAGGAAGATGAATTGCAAAAGCTGCTTGAGGAAGCCAGACAACTTGAATCGGTAGAAAGAACAGAAGAAACAGGCATCGGTACAAGATTTCATACGGGTGTGCGGGTGCAGCAAAGGTTAAATCCCAATATCAGTATAGGGGGTGATTTCTTTGGAGCATTTAGCACTTCTAAGAGTGATTTTGTGAGCGAACCAAGTGACCTGTCTTATGGTAATAATGGTTTTGACATGAGAGAAATAGAGCTTCAATTGAATGCGCCCCTTGATCCGTTTACACGCGGAAAAACTTTTATATCTATAACAAAAGAAGAAATTGCCATAGAGGAAGCGTATATGGAATGGCTTAACCTGCCAATGAATATGAATCTGAAGGCGGGTATATTTTATGCGGAGTTCGGTGCATTGAACAGGTGGCATGACCATGCACTGCCGCAATTCGACAGACCAAAAGCGTTGGTTAACTTTTTTAGTAATGCCGGACTCAGCGGTTTTGGTTTTTCCTCAAATTTTATGCTTCCCCAACTGCTTTTTGCCGATGCCAATATGCTGGATATAGCGATAATTAACGGTGGAAACGGATTCAGTTTTACAAACCAGGGAAAAGACAAGCTGATATATGTTGGACATTTAAATAATTATTATGATGTATCCAGGGATGCCTACATTGAATGGGCTGTGAGTGGGGCTGCAGGCAAAAATGATCCCGCTGAAAAATATAATTCTTTTGTTGGCAGTTTCAACATAACGTACAAATGGGTGCCTGTGGGGCGGTCGAAATACAGAA
>Ga0111204_146_pt1 | contig 10385 bp, 6 predicted proteins | sample DeeMarSWOR136_30_FD_80378 | JGI IMG/M metagenome (GOLD analysis project Ga0111204, IMG submission 80378) | Crenarchaeota group archaeon SMTZ-80
AGAGTTTTCCAAAATCATGGGACGAGATCTGGAATTCCTATGACCGTAAACAATACGAATACCAACTTGCTCTGGAAGAAAATCGTGTTCGCTGGCAAAAAATTCAGCAAATTATTCTCGAAAAATTTGGTTCTTTCTTGGGATTAAACTGTATAGAAATTGGAGCTGGTTCTGGACACTATTCAATGCTTTTTACTCGGCGGGGAGCAAATGTAACACTTTTGGATTATTCAAAGAGGGCATTGGAATTCTCTCAAAATGTTTTTAGGGACCAAGGTATATCTAAAAACAATGTGCAATTTATTCATATGGACGCATTGGAAATAAATCAAAAACTTTTAGATAAGTATGACGTTTCTATGTCCTTTGGAGTTGCTGAGCATTTCGAAGGGATTAATAGAAGGAAGTTAATTAAATCGCATTATGACGTTTTGAAGAATGGTGGAATTACATTTATCAGTGTTCCACATGCTAATTGTGTACCATTCCGCATTTACCAATTCATTATGAGGTATAAAAAAAGAAATATTGTGGAGTGTTATCCATACTCTATGAGAGAATTCAAAAAATTAGCTACCGAATGCAATATAAGAAATTATTTTTTCATCGGTAGCTCATACATTGAAACTTATAACCCATTTTCATTTTATAAAAGAAAAAAAAGATTAATGCAGGATATTACAAAAATAAAAAAGGAAAAACCCAGTTTCTTTGATAAATATCTGGGAAGAGAGATAGCATTTGTTGCAATAAAATAAATTGTTTAATCAAAAATAAATAAATACGAATAAAATTATAACTGGGGGCATAGATGAAAGGTTTTATTAAACAGAAAATATTATATATTGGCGCTATCCCGTTTGAACTTGGTGGAAAAGCTGCTGGTGGTATCGAAACACATTGTTGGCAACTAGCTACAGAGGCATGTAAAAATGGTTACAAAGTATATATATTAACATACGGAGCTTCTTCTTTTGAAAGGGAAAAAGATGGTGTACGTATTATTAGTATATCACAAAATAAATTTACCTTTCCCCTAAAAGTGTTTTATGCATTAAAAAATTGGGCATTTATTGATAAGAATAACATTAACCATTTTAGATTTTTGGGTTTGAAGGACAAACTTATTGTTTTTTATTGTGCTTATATTCTAGAAAAAATAATAAATTATATTAAGCCAGATATTATACATATCCACTCATTACTCAATATGAATATTTTAGGTCTCAGTATTTTAAAAATCTCTTCTCCTATAGTGGTTACAGATCATGGAATTGGAGTAGTTTGTAATTATGGAACTTTTGAGAAATTTAATTTGAATGATAAAGATTATCTTTTGAAAAAAATAAGTTTAGGAATAAAAATTGCTAATTATGTGATTTCTGTAAGCAACTTTGCAAAAAATTATCTTAAAAAATTTCTTGATTTTTCTGACGAAAAAAAAATAACAGCAATTCTTAATCCATTGGATATAAACAAATTGTCAGTATTAAATAAGGAAGAGTTAAGACACGAATTAAGACTAGAAAATAAAAAAGTGGTTTTTTTCTCAGGTGTGCACAATTCTATAAAAAAAAAGGGGTTGGATATATTATTGCGGGCATTCGATAAAAACGAATATTTGCGCAAAACATGCAGCCTTCTGGTTGTTGCAGATAAATCTGGATTAAATTTTGCTCAAAATTTTGTTAAAAATAAAAATATTGATATTATGTTGTTTGGGCCTCAACAATGGCAAAATGTTGTTAAGTTTTATAATGTGGCAGATGTATTTGTTCTACCTAGTAGAACAGAGGGGATAGGTATAGTTTATGAAGAGTCTTTGGCAATAGGGACCCCAATTGTTGGCTTTTCAGAGAGTATCAGTGAAATTGAAGAGCTTTTAGGTATTTATGTTGGTGAGAAGTTTGATGCTAACCAAGAGGATGAGAGAAACCTAGCTGAAAAAGTGATAAAAGTTTTAAATACAGATTTTGATAGAAAAAATGTAAGAAAGAAAGCAGTCGAAAAATTATCTTGGGAATCAAAATTTTGCGAGTTTGAAAGGATATACAAAGAATTGAGGTAAATAGTGATTAAGTCAGAAGATATATATCTGAAAAGCCCAATCTTTTTTCAGAAGATTTTATTTAACATGTATGCTTATAAAATAAGTAAACTGAAATTTCAAAAAGATTTTTATATAAGATTACACGAATTAAAAAAGAGCCAATGGTACACACTTTCAGATCTTGAAGCTTTACAGCTGGAAAAATTGAAAATTATGATACGACATTGTTATGAGAATGTTCCCTATTATAAAAAATTATTTGATGAAATTAAACTGAAACCTTCTGAAATAAGGGATCTTGAAAATCTCAATCGAATTCCCATACTAACGAGAGATCAGGTTAAGAGTAATCTATTTTCATTAACAGCAAGGAACATTTCAAAAAAACAAAGATTGCTCAGAAATACAAGTGGAACTACTGGTTCACCAATGTTTTTCTTCGTAGATAAAAAGAGTTATTCTGTAAACAGGGCTTATACATGGAGGTATTGGAACTGGGCAGAGTTTAACTTTGATGATAAACGTATTTCACTACAGGGAAGAAAAATAATTCATCGAGAGAGAATTAAACCACCTTTTTGGATGAACAACAAATGGGATAAGCAACTTATTTTCTCTACCTATCATCTGAGTGAAGATGTAATGCCTTACTTTGTTGAAAAGTTATTAAAATTTAGTCCGCAGGCTATTGATGCATATCCATCCGCTATTTATGTATTAGCAAAATATATGGATGAGAATAATATAAAACACAAAATGAAAGCTGTTTTTACATCGTCGGAAACGCTTTACCCAATACAAAGAGAGATTGTTGAACGAGTATTCCAATGTAAGATTTTTGATAAATACGGATTATCAGAGATGTTTTTTGTTGCTACAGAATGTGAACAACATAAAGGGCTCCACCTTAATATGGAATATGTCATAACTCAGGTGCTCGATAAAAAAGATGAGCCGCTATCTCCTGGCAAAGAAGGACGTGTGGTTTGCACTGGACTGGAAAATTTCAGTATGCCTTTGATACGATATGATACTGGAGATGTTAGTAATATATTACCTCAGAAATGCCCGTGCCGCAGAGAATTTCCATTGATAGACCCTGTTACCACAAAGGCTGAAGATCAAATTCTGACTCCTGAGGGGAAATATATTTCTGGTTCCCTTCTTACCTTCCCATTCAAGCCTATGACAAATATTAAAAAATCTCAGATAATTCAGGAAGATATTAATACAGTAAGAGTTAAGATAGTAAAAAATGGCAAATATTGCGAAGAGAACTCAAGGCAGTTGATAGAAAGAATGAAAAAATGTCTTGGAAAGAGTATCGAAATCAAACTCGAGTTTGTTAATGATATTTGTAGAACAGAAAACGGAAAATATCGATGGGTTATTTCCAACGTTTACAGGAAGATGGATTTTGAAAAAGATAATGTCTAATCAATTACATCTCAAAAAGTTTGTTTTTAATAGCTAATCGAATCGCAATGACTTATGGAGAGAAAGCAGACTTCTATATTCCAAATAATGAGAGTCTTCCTTTAAATATCAACGACTTAAGTAATTGGTATAAGAATCTTCTATCTGAAATATCTCAAGGCAGTTATACCAATGAAGAATTAACTCTCCTTAAAGATAAACATAATTACTACGGCAAGTATTTTAATGAAGGCACGAGGGAGTTCTTTCTCAATCATTTTGCAAAAAATTTAAAAAAAGCGATAAATTATTTTTTTGGTAATAATAAGTCTCAGGTTAGATTTTTAGAGATTGGTTCAGGTTGCGGAAACCAGCTCCTTTTGACGGCCTTTTTAGGTGCAGAAGTGGTTGGCTGCGATATCAAAAAGGAAGTCTGTGATTTAGTAAAAAAGAGAAAGGAATTTTACGAAAAGATATCGAAGCGTAAACTTAATATTTCTTTAATCTGTGAAGATGTCTTTAAAATAGATTGGGATACATTCCCAAAATTTGATGCGGTTAACTTTCTTTTTTCATTTAATGATATACAGCCAAATCAGAAAATGCTTGAATTAGTTAATCAATTACTTAAACCAGGCGGAAGAGCAGTTTTTCAGGAAACGAATCAATCGAATTATTACAACCGATTATTTAGAAAACGCGATTCTATGACACTACAACAGGTAGCTAAAAATCTAAAAAAATATAAATTTAAAATCTCTTCTCTAAGAGGAGGCTATGCATTGCCCCCAATCTTTTGGCGATTCTTACCCTCTAATATTTTAAGTCCTCTAGACCATTTTTTATCCGCTTCATTATTTTTGTCGCCATCCTATCAACTCATGGCAGAAAAAGTATAAAGTTCCCAGAATTTACTAAAATGGAGATAATAACAAATAGTAGGACGAGAATTTTATATGTAGATGGACATACTCTCTATGCTCAGATAGGAAATAAGTCATGTTCAAGCAATGATTATGGCAACTCCTGGTCTGAAAGTTCTATAAAGTTAATAGGAAATGCATTGTCTTATTCAAAACTGCATAACCGTTTAATGAGAAAGGGAATTTATTGTTTGAAGATTTTAAAAAATGGAAGATTTCTTTTTGTGATAAAAGGAGGTATCTATAATTTTGACCATATAAATGGATATATGGATAAATCTTTTTCAATTTCCAGAGGTTCAAGGCCGCTTTTTTTATGTGAAAATCAGGATAGTGATATTTTTTTTGGTGAGTATTACAATAATCCAAAAAGAGACGAAGTTAATATCTATGTATTGAGGTCTTCATCAGGATCTTGGGAAGTGGCTTATAAATTTAAAAAAAATAATATTCGACACGTGCACGGAGTATTTTATGACATCTATGATAACAAGCTCTGGGTTACGACAGGTGATAGAGATAATGAATCAGCTCTGTGGTTTACCGATAATCAATTTAAGACATTAGAAAAGGCAATCAGCGGAAGTCAGCAATCCAGAGCGCTTCAGCTTCTTTTTACAAAAGATTATGTATATTTTGGGACAGACACCCCTTTTGAAATTAATCACATTTACAGATTAGAAAAAAGTTCAGGAAAAGTTGAAAAACTAATATCTGTAGATAGCTCTGTTTACTGGGGTTGTAAAGTGGGTGAATATCTATTTTTTTCAACTGCTGTTGAACCAAGTAAGGTTAATAAAAGTAGATATGCCTGCATATGGGGTTCTTCTGATGGGAAGACATGGAAGTGTGTTGCAAAATTTAAAAAAGATACCTGGCCAATGAAATATTTCCAGATAGGGCAGATTTTTTTTCCTCAAGGAGAGAATAAAACCGATTATCTTTTTTTCACACCTTTTGCAACAGAAAATGACCAGACTTTACAAAGAATGAAAGTTTCCAATTTGTTCTAAATTAAAGATATATGATGAACAAAAAAAATTATTTATCGAGGATCATTAATTCTTATATTATTAATCGCAGTGATTCTAACCTTTCTTTCTGGCATACACCTTTATCAGTTAATCAATTAGATGATTCTGATATCAATAACGTCCGATGCTATCCGATGAATTTTACTGAAAAAACATTTTTTAAAAATCATCTTGATGACGACGGTGTAATCCTGCTCAATTACCACGGATCATTAGGTTTACAGTATAATCCGAATGCCATAGCACAGCAGGCACTGGGATATTACGATAAGTATCTTGTTAATAAGAAACAAGAGGACAAAGATGCTTTTTTAACTCAGGCAAATTATTTCCTGAAGCATGGAAGAGAGGTTCGGGATGGTATCCTTTTATGGGAATATAATTTTCCCTTTGAGATGAGAAACCATCTTTCTGCTCCCTGGCGGTCTGCACTGGCTCAGGGTCAGGCTCTTTCCGTGCTTATCAGAGCTCATCAATTGACCAAAGATGAGCAGTGGGCAGAAACAGCTCATAAAGGATATAATGCATTTCGTTATATGAGCAAAGATCATGAAGGGGGAGTATTAGACAATCAAAATGGTTTCATCTGGGCGGAGGAGTATATTGTCAATCCCCCAAATCATGTTCTTAACGGGTTCATCTGGGCTCTCTGGGGTGTGCGTGAATATGCTGTATATTTTAGAGATGACCATGCCCAGAATCTTTGGACAGAATGTTTAAAAACACTGGAGAGTAACCTGGAAAATTACGACCTTGGATTCTGGACCTCCTATGACTGGCCTCAGGGATATAATAAAAACTTGCCTGTTATGCCGGCCAGCCTTTACTACCAAAGGCTTCATACAGTTCAGATGGAGGCGATGTATAATCTTACAAAAAAGGAGATTTACCAACACTACTGGAAACGCTGGCAAAGGTTTTATAATAACCACGTCTATAAAACGACGGCCTTTGTATGGAAGAGTTATTTCAAATTAAGATACTTCTAATAGTATGAAAATCAATAAGTTTTTCTTGATAACACTTTTGCTTATTTCCTGCTTGGCTTTTAGTCAAATAAGTCACAGCAATCTTGAGAATAAAAGCCTTAGCCTGACAATGACAAGCTCTAAAGCATGGAGATGGGTTTCTATTCGAACTGACAGACCAATTAAAATCAATCAACTTCCTCAAAAATTTGGAATGTGGTTTACCCCGGATGCTGATTTTTCTCTTAAACCTCATATTGTTTTTCAGGATAAACAAGGGGAAACATTCCGTTTTCTTTACCAAATGAGTTTTTGGAATGTTCCTGAACAAGGTGGATACCTTGAGGTTAAACTTTCAAGGGCCGAGCAAATTGGAAGAAAAGATAGTAGAGGAGACAATGGTAAGCTTGATGCCCCAGTAAAATTTATTGGTTTAGATATTCCCAATCGTTATCCAGTTTATCAGAAAACTGTGATTATCGATAATTTAACAATTGACGGAAAACTAATTGAGAACTTTGAGAAAGGTCATAGATGGTATGTAGCAGATAAAGCGAGAGCTGATAAAGTAATGGTTAAAATAGTTCCCTCTCCATCGACCATACAGTTTGTGCAACCTGATAGATTTCAATGGCAGATTTCTGAAAATCTTATATACAATAGCGATTTTGAGCTGGATATTAATGATGATGGACTTCCTGATGACTGGCGTAAAGTTACAAAAGAAAATTTTCTAAAAGGATTAGACAAAAACCTCCTTTTTGTACCTGATGATATTGGTGGTGTTCATCGCTTGGAGAATGAAGGTCAAGGTTCACAGCATAGCATGTCTTTTGAAGTTCCTGATAGGAAGTGGTATGGCTGGCAAACTACAGTAAAGAATATCAGACCTAATACTATATACTCAATAACTCTTTGGTATAAGCAACCAAGACCTTCCAGTATAAAAATATTTGCTTTCGGGAAAATTTATGACTTGAAATATATGTTTACAGAGCAACCAGAGCACTGGGTACGCATGTCTATACTGGTGGACTCAAATACTTATTTCGGGCAGGGGGAAATAGCCATAATTTGTCAAGGACCAGGGAAATTTTGGATAGATCATGTAGAACTTTATGAGGGGACTTCTGGAATTGGCTATGAACGAGCTCGGATGAAACTCTATTATTATTATGATGTGGAAATCTCACCAGATATGATTTCGCCTGTTTCTTTTGGATATGAACATCTGTTTCATTCTCAGACAGCACCAGGATATTTAGAATTTGTACTAGATTTACCATTACAAGTGGGGGCTGTTAGTTACTGGACGGCGATTCCCTGGAGTGATTGTACTGATAAGACTACGTTAATTAAAAAAGAGATAAAAAGGAATGAAGAGTCTTATCAACGTTATATTGTCCGTATGCCTTTCAGCGCACGCGGAGGGTATAAACCGTTTATATTTCCCGTTGGCCATCGGTTTCATGGTCTTATTCGAGATGGATGGAGTTATTACGGTTTTGTTGGTAATTATAGCGGGTTAACTTCACTCAGGTGGTTTCTCAGAACAAAGGAAAATGAAGGAGAGTTCTATGGTTATTACTTTGTTCGTTGGCCCTCAAATGGAAAGAGACCAGCTGGACGCCAGCCAGAAAGAGAATTTCGGATGAGAGTTGTTCGAATACCTGAGGTTTCCAGGCCAAAAAGATTTGTTATTTCATTGGATGTTTCTAGGCAGGAATTTAAGTTTCGTCCAGATTGGGCCAAAGATTTTAAGCATATCGGAGTAACACGTTTTGGAGGACATGTGCCCAATGATGTTATTTTTACCAAAAAGATATCCGAAGAAGCAGAGAGGGCAGGGTTTGATGGTTTCTGGCCATGGACATGGCTTACGGTGGATTATAAAAAGGATTCGAATAGCTGTGGAACAGAGCTGAATGGTGAAAAACTTAATTCATATGACCTTGCTTATCGTGGACCTGGCTTCAAAGCATTTATTGAGAGATGTAAACGCTACGTTGATAGTGGTGTGTATCAAGTCACACTTAATGATGAGGTAAGCTGGGAATGCTTTTCTCTTCGATGCATAGAATATTTTAAAAAAATATTTAAAAAAATTTATCCAAATGAACCATACATAGATCCCATTGAATTTGAAAAATACCCAAAAGCTTTTCCTAAACACCATGCGGTCTGGAAAGATTACTTTGGTGGGATGTATGCTCAAGCAATAGCAGAAGTAAAAAAAGAAGTTGAGGAATATATGCGCTCTAAGGGAATCAATCAAAATTTTCTCTTTTCTGCTAGTTCAACAGGATTGATTATGACCAACATCATGCATCCTGCCGCAATTGAGCCAGCTCAAAAGGTGATCGAGGAAGTATTAATCCAACCATATATTTATCATTACGCCATCAGTTATAAGGGAAACCCAAAGCGAGTCGGTGATGCTATTGCTAAATCTGTAAAAGCATCTAAAAATATTGGAATAAAGAATATTCCATTATTATCACCCGGTCTTGGTTATACAAATCCAAGCTGTCAGTTAGATCCCCGCTTACAGATGAAATATCAGATTTTAGAGGGAGCACTGGCAGGGATAGATGGTTATCAAGTCTATGCTTCTAATGATATTGACTTGGCTGATTTGCGATATATGGCACTGGCCAATCTTTTGATAGTCAAATATGAGGATATTATATTGAATGGTCATGTCAGAGATGATGTTAAATTTGTTGATTTGCCCTCTGAACTTAAAATGCTCCGAAGTTTAAGAGCAAGAAAATTAGGAAAGCTTACTTTGATATGGGTTGCAGACTATTCAACCTACAAGCCGATTCCCACATTAATGAAGATACGCATACCGACTGAAGAACCGATGAAAGTTATTGATACAGAAAACGGTTTAGAAATTACAAAGCTGGCCCCTGAAAACAATATTATCAATATAAAAATAAAAGAGGAGCGTGGCAGGCTCCTGTTGATTCAGCCGGCATTTAAGCAGGATTGAAATGGTTACAAATAAAAATATACTGTTAATATATCCCAAATATACCTATCCCAGAAAAAACCCTCCACTGGGATTGGCTTATCTGGCTTCCTTTGTAAGGAAAGAAGGGTACAATCCTTTCATCATTGACCTTAATATAGATAATTATTCTGATGAAGATCTTTCCAGGCTAGTTAAAAAATATAATCCTTTATTGATTGGCATTTCTTTTATGACCAATCAATATCGAGAGTGTTTGAGACTGTCAAATTTATTTAAAAATGTCCTTTCAACTGCATATATTGCGGTTGGGGGTCCTCACGTCTCAGCACTCCCTGGAGAAATATTGAAGGAATGTTCAAATATTGATTTTTCAGTCATTGGAGAGGGCGAAATCACTTTTCTTGAGCTTATTAATTCACTCAATTCTGGTAAAAAGGACTTTTATCATATTAATGGTCTCTGTTTTCACAATAATGATGAAATCATTCAAAACAAACCAAGAGAGCTTGTTAAGGATGTGGATTCGCTTCCTTTTCCTGCATGGGATTTAATAAAGGTTAGAGAGTACTCTGTCTTTTCCATTGAAAGAGGCAATACATTTGCTCTGCTTTCCAGCCGAGGTTGCCCCAACCAATGTATCTTTTGTGATTCCCATACTATTTTCGGCAGGAAATTCAGAGGTCGCAGTGCAAAAAATATATTTTCTGAAATAGAATTTCTTCATGAAAAATACAATATGACTCAGTTTGATTTTGTGGATGACATGATAAACCTGAAAAAGGATCGCGTAATTGAACTATGCAAATTAATCAAGGAATCGAAAATTCCTTTTAAATGGATGGCAAATGCCAGATTGAATACCCTTGATAAAGAAATATTAAGAGAAATGAAAGAAAGTGGCTGTATGAGAATTGATGTTGGAGTAGAATCGGGAGATCCATTTGTTCTTAAAAGAGTCAAGAAAGAAATTTCAAATGAACAAATAATAAATGCTCACAAATGGGCTAAAGAGAC
>Ga0111204_147_pt1 | contig 9483 bp, 8 predicted proteins | sample DeeMarSWOR136_30_FD_80378 | JGI IMG/M metagenome (GOLD analysis project Ga0111204, IMG submission 80378) | Crenarchaeota group archaeon SMTZ-80
AGTCATCCCGACGATCCGCCTACCGGCGGATTCAGGATGACATTACTTATAAAGACCACTTTCCCGGGAACAGGGAAGATCCTGAAATCGCTTGCCTGCCTGAGGGCAGGCTTCGCTCTTCAGGATGACCGCAATTTTAAAAACACTTGTAATGCATATAAGGACAACTTAATGACAATGGAATTACAGCTGAATTAACTACTGAAGCAAAAAATAAATGGCTAAATTGTTTAATGGTTAAATTGTTAATGACATCTGACTTCTTAATATAACAATTTAACAGTTTATTTGGAAGCACTACTGAATTAACAATTGAAAAACAAGTGAAAAAATTTCTAATCACAGGTAGGCTGATCGATACCTTTAACATAGATTTTGATATTATCGAAGTATGCTTTACTTACGGCTCCGGAAGGGAAATTTAATCCCATGATCATGAAATCTTTTATATCACTTTTATCAGACAGGTCAATATCTGATCCTACCAGTATATCATTGATCCAGATCTTTCCTTTCAGGGTTGTAAAATCGCATTCAACCTTGATATTATACCATGTTTGAAGTGTCCAATCCTGGAGTTCTCCACCAAAGGCTATCTTTCCGTTATTATCAAAATGTACGGCATTCCTTGTCCGATATGTGCTGGCATTCTCTTTAAAGCCAAAACCAATTGCACAACCCTTGCCGGCCTGGTTAACATATACTGCTCCTTCATATATGATATAGTCAGGAACACTAACGAGAGGGACTGCTTCCACACGTGCCCAGGTGGCTTTTGAGGATAGCATAAACGACTTGATTCCCTCATATGCCACATCTTCACTTATTTCAGCATCGTCCCCGCTAAAACGTGTTTCCCAGTTTTCTGAGGGATGAGTTCCGGTTGCATAGCTTTCAAAATCATCACTGAATGCAAGAACCCAGTCGGCAGGATCTTTTGTGATAAAAGTAAGCTCATTGCCGTAAATATTCCCGACTGAATTGGTAGCGAAGGATCTCACGTAGTAGGTTGTTGAGGGATTCAGACCATTGAGTGCCCCGGTATAATCACCGATGCCTGAACCTATGATAACCACCTGATCACTAAGTGTTGGTCCCGCGGATTCACTCCAGCAGAACCCCCTTAATGTGGCGGGATCACCTCCGTCGGATAAGACAGATCCTGCTACTTTCGCACACAGAGCTTTTATTTCCGTTACACCAACAGTTACCACTTCAGGAAGTGTATCATTCGTTGTAAATGTCTTTTCATTTCCATAATAAGTGCCGTATGGGGTTATGGCATATGCCCTGATGAAATATGTTGTGCCTGGTGACAGGCCTGAAATTATACTGGAGAATGATCCTGTGCCTGCACCTTCATCGGTAATCAGATCACTGGTTAAAGGATCGGCTGTCAGTGAATAGCAAATACCTTTTATCTGGACAGGATTTATAGTGTCAGATGAGACACTGCCGGAACATTCTGCGGAGGTCGCAGCAATATTAGTGGCATCATTGGTTATGATATCAGGGGGAGGTATTGCCGGTGTCTGAAAACTCATTTCATCCCCGTAAGCTGTCCCGGCATCATTGGTCGCATAAGCCCTGTAATAGTAAGTTGTTGCAGGGGAAAGGCCTGCAAGAGCACTGACAAATGCATCCGAACCCACACCATCATGTGTAAGATTGTTACTGATAGTTGGATTTGGCGAGGTATTCCAGCAAACCCCTTTGTCCACTATATTCAAATAACCGGTATCAAGAATTTCTCCTCCTGATATGGCAGAAGTGTAAGTTACCGAACTGGCCTCGATGGTATTTATAACGGGGGCTCTGAAATTCTCAGTTTTAAAACTTTTTTCATTCCCATAATAGGTACCATATGGAGTTATTGCATAAGCCCTGATGAAGTATGCAGTATCTGGTGTAAGGCCTGTTAAATTACTAGAAAATGATCCTGAACCCGGGCCTTCGTCGGTAATAAAATCATTGACAGAAGGATTGCTTACCAATGCATAGCAGATTCCTTTGACCTGTATCACATTGAAGGTGTCAGAGGTTGCGGATCCTGAACATGCAGCAGAGGTTGCAGTAATATCTGCAGCATCATCGGTTATAACGGCTGGGGGTTGTACATCCAAGGTCTGAAAAGTCATTTCTTCACCATAAGATGTGCCCATAGCGTTGGTTGCATATGCCCTGCAATAATACGTTGTGCCGGGGAACAAGCCTGTGATGGTACTAACAAACAGGTCAGGCCCGGAACCATCATCTGTGTGATCATTGGCCAGCGTTGGAAATGGAGCAATACTCCAGCAAACTCCCTTGGTATCAATATTGGCCAGGCCTGTATCAAGGATTTCGCCTCCTGAAATTGCAGAGATGTAATTCACCGAACTAACAGGAGTAGTCTTCACCACAGGAAGCCCGATATTCGGAGTGGTAAAACGCTTCACATCACCATACCCGGTACCTGTTTGATTGATAGCATATGCACGGTAGTAATATGTTGTACCCGGACTTAATCCTGTCATTTTGCTTAGATAATCTTTCGAGCCGGCTCCCTCATCTGTCAGGGAATCAGCAACAGTAGGATTTGTGGAGGTCTGCCAGCAAATACCTTTATTTGTAATTATCTGCATCCCGCTGTCCAGAATTTCTCCTCCGGCAACAGCAGAGTATGAAGTTATGAACCTTGCTACCAGTGTTTTGACCACCGGTTTATTTTCAGAAAGGGTAATAAACTCCAGCTGTTCACCATAAGAAGTCCCGACAGAATTAGTTGCATATGCCCTGACATAATATTTTGTGCCAGATTGCAAGCCCGTTATCTCACTGATAAAAGAATCATCAACAAGACTGTCATTTGTAAGGGATTTTTGTATATCGGGTCCTGGTAGTGTATCCCATACCACACCACAGGATATAATGGAGGATCCTCCATCATCTTTAATAATCCCACCCGATACAGCAGAATAGTTGGTGATGCTGGTAACCGGCGATGAAGTGACAGATGGCCGGGCCTTCTTTTCTTCCTTTTCACAGGAATAACTCAGAACCAGCATCAGGAGATAAATCAATATGCTGCTGAATCCTGTTTTCAGCATTTCTTATTAGATTGGTATTATAAACGAACATGAAGTTTTTTCATGAAAAACTGCTCAAAGACACATGAAAAAAGTTCATGGGAGTTCCCTGCTGTAAAGTTTAAATTTGTTTGTTGCCTTAAACAAATTTAAACTTTTTACAGAGGAAAATTAAGATAATGAAGGATAAAAATCAAAAATATCCACGATGGATAAAGATTCCTGCTCACTACTGTGGTGAGAGATTTGTGTGTATCTTTTATTTTTCAGCGCAACTAAAATAAAGTTCACATAAGCGAGATATCCTTATTCGGATTAAGATGCTGCAAGATGTTGTGTATATAAACACGTTTTTTGCAAGGCTGAAGGGAACAAATTGAAATGAGATACTTTAATTGGAAAAAATGAAAAATCAGAATGACTAAATTTTAGCCGGGATTGATAGTTACTGTATGAAAAAACCAGAGGATATACGTATCATTCTCATTTATTTACTTTAAAGATTCAGTCAATCCCATACAAAACTTTAATTATTGTTCTGAAATATTTAGAAGAGGCTCGAAAATGACACTAAAATTTTAACGACAGCAGGTTCAATATTGAAAAAATTATGAATATTATTTAAAGACAATTTTCTGTAAAATTTTACATTTGCAGTTCAAAATAAAAATTCACAATGTTAATCGTTTGATTTATAAAAATATTAACAAGATTAATTTATATCCTTTATTTCATGTAACTGAAGGCAAAATTGAAGAATTAAAAAGAAATTAAATAATGGATATCGAATTTTTCATAGAGAATAGTTACCGGATATCTGAGTTTATAACTAAAAAATACAGCACTTCATTTTCGCTTGCAACATCTTTATTGGAAAAAGAAAAACGTAAAGCTATTCATGCAATATATGGCTTTGTACGACTTGCGGATGAAATTGTGGATAGTTTTCACGGGTACGATAAAGTTTTTCTAGTGAATAGGCTTAACGAAGACTTGAATTATGCCCTTGATAACAGGATCAGTACAAATACTATTCTGGTGGCTTTTTCCGATACAGTTAAAAAATACAATATCAGTAAGTCTTATATACATGCATTTATGGAAAGCATGAAATGCGATTTAACAAAAACTGAGTATTTTACCCCGGCAGAGACAGAAAATTACATTTATGGTTCTGCTGATGTAGTGGGATTAATGTGTCTGAAAGTTTTTTGTAATGGACAACATACTCTTTTTAACCAATTAGAACAGCCCGCGCGGAAATTGGGTTCCGCATTTCAAAAAGTAAATTTTTTACGCGATTTGCGCGGTGATATTGATATTTTAGGTCGTACCTATTTCCCTGAAATAACAACGTCCGGCTTTAATAAGAATAGCAAACGTATCATCGAGGAATCAATAGAAAGCGACTTCTGCGAAGCATGGAATGGCATCAGGCAATTGCCGGGAAGATCAAAACTGGCTGTTGCCATTGCATATTTCTACTATAAAGAGTTATTTAATAAAATTAAAAAATCAACTCCTGAAAAAGTGTTATCAGAGCGAATTAGAGTATCCAACTTCAAAAAATATCTGATAATTATCAGGGTGTTTATATTGTATAGATTTGGTCGAATTTAGCCGTGGATTTTGAGAAAGTAATACTTGTTGACAGCAACGATAATGCCATTGGTGTAATGGAGAAGATGGAAGCACATAAAAAAGCATTACTCCACAGGGCTGTTTCTGTATTCATTTTTAATTCGAAACAGCAAATGTTACTTCAAAAACGTGCTCTAAATAAATATCATTCCCCCGGATTGTGGACAAATGCAGCCTGTACTCATCCATATACAGAAGAGTCAAATATGGATGCTGCTTTACGAAGATTAAAGCAGGAAATGGGATTGGAAACGAATTTGATTAAAATCTTTCATTTCATATATAAGGAGAAACTTGATAATGGATTAACCGAGCATGAGTTTGACCACGTATTTATAGGTTATTCCGATGATTTACCAACTCCTGATCCAGGCGAAGTGTGTGATTATAAATATATGGACAATGATTTAATTGTTTACCAGATAAAACAATTTCCTGAAAATTATACTGTATGGTTCACTAAAATTGTTGAAAGAGTGTTGGCCTATCATGATTCGAAGCAATTGTAAACATGGAATTATACCCGAAAAGCAGAATTGCTCTAAAAGAAGTAAAAAAATTTATAATAATTTTTTATACAGTCGGATTTGTGGGTTTTTTGATTCCAGCTTCGAGAAACATTTTTATACGCTTAACACCATTAGCTTTATTGTTATGTGTCTATTTATTGGCCGTATATCACAATCATTATAACCGCAAATCATTTTTATTGTTTCTGATTATTTATTTTCTGGGATTTTCTGTTGAGGTCATTGGAGTCAATACAGGGGTAATTTTCGGGCACTACCATTATGGAGCTGCACTTGCTTTAAAAGTTTTTGAAACACCACTGATGATTGGAATTAACTGGCTGTTTTTAGTTTATATTTCAACTTCCATTATCGATAGTTTTAAAGTAAAGCCCTGGATAACCATTTTGTTGGCTCCCCTCTTAATACTTGCATATGACCTGTTTTTAGAACAGGTGGCACCCGCATTGGACATGTGGCATTGGGAAGCTTCACAAGTACCTCTGAAAAATTACTTTGCCTGGCTTTTTATAAGTTTTGTCTTTGTTGGAATATTTAAATTGTTCAAAATAAAAACAGAAAATACATTGGCAAAAGTCTTGTTTATATGTCAGTTTTTATTTTTTGGATTATTATCTCTTACTCTTAAAATAAAAGTATGATAAAAGCAAAACACCACTTTCTTATATATCCTTTTTTTGTATGGTTAACATTATTTTTGCTTAAAAGACGTTTTCATCAGATTAATATTATAGGTGAATTTAACAACGAAAATAAACCCACCTTAATCATCGCCAATCATATCAGCTGGTGGGATGGTTTTTGGATTGCCTACCTGAATGAAAAAAAAATTCATCGGAAAATTCACTTCATGATGCTGGAAGAGCAATTAAAGAAGCATTGGTATTTTAACTATTGTGGCGGTTACTCGGTAAGGAAAAAAACACATAGTATCATTGAGAGCCTTGAATATACAGTTGATTTGTTAAATATTCCTCAGAATATGGTACTCATGTTTCCACAGGGTGAAATTAAATCCATGCATGAACAGGAAATAATTTTTGAACAGGGAATTCAAAGGGTTTTACAAAAAGTATCAAAGGAAATACAGATCGTTTTAGTAGCTAATATCGTAGACTACTTTTCAAATCCTAAACCAAGCTTATATATGTATATAAAAGGCTATTCAGGCAGTGGTCTTGATAAATTATCCCTTGAATCAGAATACAATGCATTTTATCAGACAGTTTTAAATTCTCAGAAAAAACTTGAGAATTAATGCTTTATTTGGCTTACATATCACTAGCATTTGCATTATTTCAATTTTTCAACATTGTTTTGAATGTAGTTTTTATGCAGAAATTAAAAAAAACAAGGACAGTAAACAACGAACTCGTTTCAGTATTAATTCCGGCTAGAAACGAAGAAGATAATATTGGAAACTTAATAAAAAGCTTACAAAAACTGGATGATAAAAATATTGAAATAATAGTTTTTGACGATCAGTCAAGTGATAAAACTGCAAAAATAGTCAGTGATTTCTCAAAAAAAGATCCGAGGATTAGCCTTATTAAATCAGATACCCTGCCCGGGGGGTGGCTGGGGAAAAACTACGCCTGTTATTCTCTTGCCAAACATGCAAAAGGGAAATATTACTTATTTATTGATGCGGATGTAAAATTATTTAATGAAATTATTAGCGATACTGTTTCAACCTGCAAAAAGTATAGTCTGGGATTACTTTCCGTTTTCCCAAAACAACTGCAGGTAACAATTGGTGAGAAAGTCTCTGTACCCATCATGAATTATATTCTTTTAACGCTGTTGCCCTTAATATTCGTTCGAATATCACCATTTACATCTCATGCAGCTGCTAATGGACAGTTTATGCTTTTTCCAGCCGAAATATATCATAAACTACAACCACATAAAGTCTTTAAGAATTCAGCAGTTGAAGACATAAAAATTTCAAGGTATATTAAAAAGAATAGGATAAAGATAGCATGTATAGCCAGTGAGGGCAGAATAAGCTGCCGGATGTATGAAAGTTATTCCGAGGCGTTAAACGGTTTTGCAAAAAATGTATTCATGTTCTTTGGTAATCAACCTTTATTGGCATTTTTATTCTGGATGTTTTCATCCGTAGGTTTTGTGCCTGTTATTTATCTGAAGATAAATTTAATAATACCTTATATAGCTTTGATAATTACAACCAAATTAATTGTCTCGATTATCAGTAAGCAGAATGTACTGACTAATTTAGTGTTAATGCCAGTGCAACTTTTGTTTTTATTACATGTGATAGTTAAGGCATTATTTATAAAAAAGAATAAAAACTATTTATGGAAAGGAAGATACATTTACTCTTGATTGTATTCTTGCACTATTGTGGGATTGTAAATGCTCAAAATAATGAATCCATTTATAATGCATTTTTAGAAGGCGATATGGCATCATGGAAGAAAACCATTGACTCATTGGAGAATTTACAGGTTAAACCAAATGAACTTAAAATTGAACTGATTAATTATCAGTATGGTTATGTTGCGTGGTGTATTGGTACAAAAAACATAGAAGAAGCGGAGAAATATGTGAAAAATGCAGAAAGACATATTCATTTTTTAGAAAGTGTGAAATATAAATTATCAACAGTTTATGCTTATAAAGCTGCTTTTATTGGTTTTGAAATAGGGATTTCTCCATATAAAGCTATTTTTATTGGACAGGAAAGCTTAATAAATGCCAATAAATCTGTTGCTATGGATTCAACAAATGCTTTCGGATATACTCAACTTGGCCATATTAAGTTTTATACGCCTAAAATATTTGGAGGATCAAAAGAAAAGGCAATATACTATTATTTGAAGGCCTTATTATTAATGGAAGATGATCCGGAATTAATCAAACAAAACTGGAATTATCTTAACTTGTTAGCTACTATTATAGTAGCCTTTAGCGAAGCAGGAAATTATTCTTTAGCAAAAGATTATAGTATAAAAACGCTTAAAATAGCACCCAATTTTGACTGGGTGAGAAATGAACTTTATCCCGAAATATTAAAACATTATAATAATGGATAAGAATGTTTTGATTGTGGGAACTGGTTTAGGGGGACTTTCAACTGGCTTGAGGTTAGCTTCCAGAGGTTACAATGTAAGGTTTATAGAGAAACATCCTCAAGCAGGAGGTCGTTTGAACCAAATAAAAAAAGATGGTTTCACATTCGATACAGGCCCCAGCTTTTTCAGTATGCCCTATGAGTTTGAAGAACTTGTAGAAGACTGTGGCGTAAAGATGCCTTTTGAATTTATCGAGTTAGAACCTCTTTATATGGTTAATTTTAAAGGGAGTGACAGAAAATACTGTTTGCATCGGGATATCAAAAAGTTAAGTGACCAATTTGCGGATATAGAACCAGATTTTGAAGAAAAATTTAATTCTTATTTGAAAAAATGCGAGGAACTCTATAATGATACTTTAGATGTTGTTATCAAGCAGAATTTTGACAACATTCCTGCTTACCTGAATGCACTTGTGAAGGTAAATCCCAAGCACTTACCTGTGTTGTTTAAAACCTTCTGGAAACAGGTAGGCCTGTTTTTTGAATCAAAAGAAGTACGGCAAATTATATCTCTTATCGCTTTCTTCCTGGGAAGAACTCCTTTTGATACAAATGCTGTTTATACATTACTTTCTTACATTGAATTTAAGAATAAGGGGTATTACAATATAAAAGGAGGTATGTATAAGATTGTGGAAGGGCTGGTATATGAGCTGTCAAAGCTTAATGTTTCTTTTGAATTCAATACTGAAATTGTTCACTATGAAACCGAAAACGGTAAAGTTACCTGTTTGATTGACCAAAAAGGAAAGGCCTGGAACGCCGATATCTTTGTGATCAATGCTGATGCTGCTTTATTTAGAGGCAGTGTTTTTAAACGAAAAGAGTTCTCGGAAAACCGTTTGGATAAAATGAGCTGGACGATGGGTTATTTAACTGTTTATTTGGGAATTAGCACTAAATTACCACAGGTCGAGCATCATAATTATTACCTGGGTAATAATTACGAAGAATATGCCAAAGATGTCATGAAGAATCCGGGGACTCTTGAAAAACCTTACTATTACGTTAATGTACTTTCTAAGCACAATCCAGAGTGTGCCCCAAAAGGTTGCGAGGCATTATTTTTTGTATGCCCGGTTCCTAATCTGAAATTTAAGGCTGACTGGAAAGATAAAAAAGAAATTGTTGAAAGTATTATAGC
>Ga0111204_148_pt1 | contig 9386 bp, 4 predicted proteins | sample DeeMarSWOR136_30_FD_80378 | JGI IMG/M metagenome (GOLD analysis project Ga0111204, IMG submission 80378) | Crenarchaeota group archaeon SMTZ-80
AGAAGGCTCAGATATGGTTCCACTTGATCCAATAGGATAATCAGTATCAATAAACTTTGCTGGAAAATATACCTGCCAGTACAAATTATTCAATAACATATAGTCAATTCCACATAAATCTCCCGTAATCCTTAGCTCTCCCGGTTCTCCCGGGTCGCTTATTAACCTGTTTTGAAATCCCCATTGTGGTGGATATGTAATAATTCCATTTTCTTTATAATAAAAAGGGCCACATTCAGGACAGGAATTTAGTAAATTATCATATGCAGGTTTAAAATCTCCCAAATCCACGTCTTCATGTAAAATTTGCCAAATTAACGGGAAATGTTCATGATGCGGATTACCCGGATCAAATCGGGTATTTATATATTGCCAGTAATATCCTATAACTGTGAAAAGTGCTTTAAAAGAATAATTTCCCTCTTCACTTGCATTATTAGCTAAAATATTTATTTCAAATTTATCATTTTCAGATGAAGCATAATGATGATCTTGTCCTGTAATCCAATGAGCGGCTTCGGCAAATCCCCATTGTCTTCCAACATGAGAAGGAGGCTGCTCCCAAACCTGCCACGCATGTGAGAGGCCATGATTAACCGGATTTCTCAGAACCCAGGCATCAAACCAGTGTTGATGGGTGTTTTCACCAGCAGGGATTATATCCCAGAAGTGAGTTTCTCCAAAATTATAACAAACGTAAGTTATTTTATTCTGAGATGAGAAGGTCCAAGACCAATCATAACTATGCATATGATTAACCATGTCGCCTGCTAATTTCTTAACCCTGTTTTTTATATCGATATCATCAACTAATTTTACCACAAGAGCAAAATTTAGTAAATAATGCCATACATTATCCTGGCTGTTATCCAGAGCTGGTTCAAAGTGTGTAAATGTTGCATCTATAATTCTACCTGCAAAATTTTCATTTAAACCTTTAATAACAGCCGTATCATCAAAAGTTGAATGAACATCGTCACGAATGAAGTACCCATTCATGCAAGGCTCACCATCCCAATAGGTTTCTGCTGTATAATCAAGTCTTTCAACTGCTTTAATCGCATAGTCCAATTTTTGTAGTGTGTTTTGATAGTCAAGTCCGTTGTCTTTTAATAGCCTGTATTCAGTAGCAAGCATTCCGATATAATACTGCATTCCACTATTACCATCATGCCAGTTCATTATACCATTTTTATGTACCGTATTAGCCGGAATGTTTGTTCCAGCTTCGTCATTTGGACTAATAACAATGAAATGGTCCTCCAGACGTTGTCTTAAATACCAATATTTCTCTAAGTTATCCTTAACAGTCTGAGCTAAAGAAGATAATGGTATAATTAATGTTATTATGAAGATTATTATTGTGTTATTCATAAAATCTACATTTCAGAAAATATTTAAAAAATCATTAATAATAGTTTTGAATTTTATAATATTCTTTACTCATATGATTTAACTTATATTACTTTGCATTTTGCGCCTTAATACTTTCTATTTCTTTTTTCAGTTCAAGAACATAGAGTGTTAACTCCTCAATCTTCTTCAGTAACAATCCGTCCATCTCACCCACTTTGTATCCGGTTTCCTTAAATTCCCTGGCTGAGGGCACTTCGGGAAGGTGCTTATTATTTTGAATATATTTTTCAACTTCTTCCAATGATCTTAAATTGTAATCCTGCTGGAATACATAGTCAGATTCAGGCACATTTTCAACAACTTCTATCTCTTCGGCGCGTATTTTACCTTTTATATCTAATTTACAGTCAGGTTCGGTGGTCCCAATTCCAACGCTGCCATTTACAATTAATCCATCAGTAGGAGCACTTTTAGAATCGGAATAACCAATAGCCACATTACCATTTACCTGGAGTTTGCTTGTGGTTAGTCTTGCCCCCGGAACATATGTGGTATTGAATCCTATCGCAACATTTCCGTCACCCTGAAGTATTAAAGGACTAATCCAGCTTTTATTGGCTCTGAAATGTAAGTTCTCCATAAAACTAATATAACCATGAACACCATTATGAGTAAGTGACAATCTTGGTTCGTCTTGATTAATTATATGTCCAAGTGCTATATATTTATTAAAGGGGACTTGTATGCTTCCAGTAAAGTTTGCTTTTCCATTTGTTTCAAGAGTTAATTTTGTTACCCCAGCCACACTTAAATATAAGTTTTCATCATAACTCCCAATATAACCACTATTAACTCTTATTTCTTTATTAAAATAGAATTTACTTTGATCAGTGTAAAAATGTGAAAAACCAGCACTATTAATCGGACCTATTCTAGTATAACCATATGGTGTAATTATTTTTAAAGGATTATAGATTTCATTATCCTGTGAAAAAATACTAATAGATAAAATAGTACAAAAAATAATGGTTATAAATTTCAGGTGTTTCATTTTAATAGTATTTCGATTTAGCCTACTCTATTTTAGCTTTTCGGCTTCGGCTTTTGATTTATGATTTTAGATTAATAATATAGTTAATTATTTACTTATAACTATAAACTTATTTCCAAAAATTTAAAAATTCAAAATCACTCTTTAAAACTGGTCCAGTAGTAAGTGAACGAATTATCCTCTACTCCTTCAAGGTCTTTCCACTGATTAAAAAAATTAAACCACGATGTATTTTTTAAGAGTATCTCTTGTTCCTGTGTTGTTCCTACAAGCCTGATTGCTTTTTTTTCATTAGTCTCAATGCAAAATGGCATTTTAAATCCCTCTTCTACCTCTGTCCATTTATAAGTAAAAATCAGATCATCCGAGTTTTTATCAAAGGAATATACCAGTACAGGTAATCGGGTATCGTAAAGGTATTTATTGAAAAAGGCATTATAGTTTTCTTGTGTGCTTCTGTTTACAAATTCTATAAAATCACCTGTGTTAACGATTTTATAACAATTTTGGATATAAAAGTCTTTTAAGATTTTGAAAAACAATGAATCATTGTTAATAGTACATCTTAAGGAATGCAGCATTATTGCACCTTTATTATAGATATCGTTGCTGGCAAAACTGTATTCATTTACACCCCTGTTTTGTACCATAGGCCAGAAATTATAAATGTAAAAAGATTTGTTCCTGATTTCATACAGATATTCCTCTTTACCAAATACATTTTCAATAAATAATAATTCTGCATAAGTAGCAAAGCCTTCATGAATCCAAGCATCAGCCATGTCTCCTGCAGATACAGAATTACCCCACCATTCATGAGCTGCCTCATGTACAATAATATAATCATACTTTTTATTTCTGTACCCGTGATTATTTTTATTGCTATAAGAATTTCCATATGCTATTGCTGACTGGTGTTCCATACCTGCATAGGGAGATTCAACCAGGCCAAAGCCATCTCTCATAAAAGGATATTTCCCGAAAACATCACAATAAAATTTTATAATCTCAGGGACTTGTTTGAAGTGCTGCCTGGCTTTTTCCAGGTTGTACGGCAGAACATGATACTTCATTTTTAATGTATCATTTTTCTGTATCAGGGTATCTTTAAACTGGATGAATTTTCCCATATAAAAGGTAACATTATAGTTGTTTATGGGGTAACTAACAAACCATACGAACCGGTTATAGGATTTATCTGCTTTTTCAATTCCTTTTAAAACTCCATTTGATATTGCTTTATAGTTATCAGGGACTTCTATATTTATTGTCATTGAATCCGGTTCATCTGAAAGATGATCCTTGTTTGGCCACCATGAACTGGCTCCAAGATGTTCGCATGCCACAGCTATCCACCTGTTATATTTTTTATCCCTCTTCCAGACAAAACCCCCTTTCCATGGAGGATCTTTTGCTATACCCGGTTTTCCGTAATATTCTACATATATCATGTGTTTTTCCCCTGATGTCAGTATATATGGAAATTTTATAAAAACAGCATTAAATTCTCTCTTAAAATATAAATCCTGATTATTCCACGTAATTTTATTCATTGTATAATTATCAAATAAATCAATTTGAATCCATTGACTCGGTTCCAGCATTGTAAAATAAATAAAGTTGCTGCCTGTTATTTGTTTACCTTTCGGGATAATTCTAACCGTAAGATCATAATAATACACATCAAAGCAATTCCTTTCCGGCCGCAACGCACCTCTTAAGGTATCTGCCCGCGAGTATTCAGGCCGGTATTCATTTTCATTTAATAACTCTTCATTTTTATAATAATGCTTCTTTAGAAACTTTAATTTATAGGAAGGATCACAGTAGTATTTAATGAATTTAGTATTTCTGCTAAATCCCATTGACTCTGCCTTAAGAAAGTCGAGGCAGGCATTATCGATATCCCCGAGTTTAATTCTTGCCATACCCCTGTTAAAAATCGCAGCTGAATTATCAGGTTTTAATTTAAGATACTCATTCATCCTTTCAATAGTACCATGATAGTTACCTTTCCTGAAATTATTCAAACCTTCATTCCATATCGAGTCAGGTTCACTTGCTTCAAGTGCATAGATAAGCATAGTCAATACAATAACTAATATTATTTTCATAATTATTGTTGATTGTTTTTTCTGCTAGGACTCATTTTTAAAATACTCATTTAATATCAATTTTGCTGCAACAAATGAACTTAATTTGTCATCAAGGACTTTCTTTTCATATTCGTCAAGAAGATTTTTTATATTATAATTACTGTAGAATTTATCCTTTATATTTTGATTTATTGTTTCATATAACCAATAACGAGCTTGTTCTTTTCTTTGTTTTTCAAAGAAATTATTGTTTGTTGTTAATTGTCTATATTCCATGATAGTATCCCAGACCTTATCCAGCCCTTCATTCTTTGTTGAAGAGCAAGTCATAACTTTTGGTGTCCAGTCTGATTCCATGGGAGCATAAAGGTGTAGTGCGTTTTCATAATCCTTTTTTGCTCTTTCAACATTTTTAATATTATTTCCATCTGCTTTTGTGATTACAATTATATGAGCCATTTCTATTATACCTCTTTTAATACCTTGCAACTCGTCACCAGCCCCTGCTAACATTAATAAAAGAAAAAAATCGACCATAGAATGCACAGCAGTCTCTGACTGGCCTACGCCAACGGTTTCAACAAATATTGTATCATATCCTGCTGCTTCACAGAGAATTATAGTCTCCCTGGTTTTTCTGGCAACACCTCCAAGTGTGCCTGCAGACGGTGAAGGTCGGATGAACACATTTGGGTCACCTGAGAGAAGTTCCATCCGGGTTTTATCTCCCAAAATACTACCTTTAGTGCGGTCACTACTGGGATCTATGGCCAGTATAGCCAGTTTGTGGTTACTTCTGGCCAACTTTAAACCCAGGGCTTCAATAAATGTACTTTTTCCCACACCCGGTAAACCGGTGATGCCTACTCTTATTGATTTACCTGAATGAGGTATACATTTCTCAATAATCTCCTGTGCTATCTTATAATGATCTGGTAATTTGCTTTCTGTAAGAGTTATGGCCTGACTTAGGATTGTACGGTTTCCATCCAGTATTCCTCTGACGAATTCATCAACCGTAAATATCTTCTTCTTTTTTTGTCTTAATATTTTAACTGCATTTTTGTTTATTGAAGGAGGCCGTGGTATCTCATTATTAATGGTCAGGGTTTTTTTATGCTTTTCTTTTTTTTTCATGTAAGATTTTCTATATTTCCACAATTCCCTCAAACCATAAAGTAATCCTTGGATTCTCAGGATCATTTGTTACTACTGTAATCATTTTCTTCTGATTGCCTTTTCTCCCGGCTGAATTAAATACTACTTTTATTTGAGTAACATCATCAGGTTTAATTACTGTCTTTTTTGGTGTAACAGCTGTACAACCGCAGGTTGCCCATATCCTTCTTATAATAAGATCGTGTTGCCCGACATTTTTCAGCACAAAATTATATTCAATTCTTTTACCCTGTTTAATGGTGCCAAAATTATATGTCCTTGATTCAAAATATGTTTTTGGGGCGAATTCTTTTTCCTCAGGGGAGAGCCCGGAAAAATCTTCTATGATAGTAGCAGTGACAGTTATCATATTTTTTCCCGGATTTTTACCATTAACTGTAAGATATAGCCTGTCAATTGCTCTGTCCCATTCATTTTTTAATGCTGAGTTATAAATTATTTCGATTGTCCCCTCTTCAGCTGGTCGTAATATTTCAGGCTTAAAAACAAAGGTCAGAAATTCAGGTGTATTCTTAAAACCCAGCTTTACAGTATTATCCATAGAAGCATTAGCTACCTTAATCATTTGAGTTTTAGTTTGTCCTTTTAAAATTTTATTGAATGCAACATGAGCATTTTTTAAACGGATATCTCCCAATTCATATTTATATTCCCTCTTGAGCCTTGAAATTATTCCTTCAATTGAACTGTCTCCCTCTCCTGTCTTGACAGTTCCTGTAATTTTTAATACTATTGGTTGCCTTTCGGCATTACTGTTAATTGTTATCGATTTTGAAAATGGCCCTGGTCGTCCCTTTGGATTGAAACTTACTTTGATTAAACCAGTCTGACCAGGAATCACAGGTTCTTTAGTCCATTCAGGAGTGGTACAACCACAACTTGTCCTAACTTCATTTATAATAAAAGGCATATTACCCGTGTTTATGAAAGTAAACTCGTGAAATACAGCACCATCATCTATATTTATTATACCAAAATTATGGATCTCTTTGTCAAACATGACTGTAGACTTGTTTATTTGTGCTGATGCCTGCGTAACTAAAAATAATAAAACAAGAATTGATGAAAACAATGTTAAATTTTTCATTATATATTTTTTAACAAAATAAAATATTATTAAAAGAGTTAGAAAACTGAGAAAAGCAAAATTAGAAAAAAATAAAATAATAAATTAATTTTATAAACTCTTTCAATGATAAGTTATCAATGCAGGTAGAATAATGATTAGACTTAAAAAACTCATACTGTTTTGTGCTCTGCTGACTATTTTTTCAAATGTATTTAATCAGTTTTATAACGGGCATAAAATGAAATTTGGGAAAAACCGCGTGCAGTATAGTGATTTTTACTGGGAATTCTACCGATATAAGAAATTCGATGCTTATTTTAACCAGTTCGGCAGAGAACTCGCACAATATACAGCAGACTTTGCATTAGAAGAAATACCCCGATTGGAAAGATTCTTTAATTATAATCTGGATAAGCGTATCATTTTTATCATTTTCAATAAGCTTTCAGATTTTCGCCAAAGTAACATAGGATTAATTACAGGCCAGGATGAATATAATATAGGAGGGGTAACTACAATCAGCAGAAATAAGGTATTTCTTTTTTATGAGGGTAGCCATAAAAAATTCGAGGAACAAATTACTGCTGCAATTGCCAAAGTCCTTATTAATGAAATATTATATGGTTTTGAATTGAAAGATAATGTTACTAATTCTACATTAATAAATTTACCCGAATGGTATTTTGAAGGATTAGTTTCTTTTGTATCAAGAGACTGGGATTTTGAGATAGAGAATAAAGTTAAGGATGGGATATTAAGTAAGAGATATAAAAAGTTTAATCGCCTGATAGGAAAAGATGCAGTTTATGCAGGACATTCATTCTGGAAATATATTGCAGATACCTATGGGGAATCAGTAATACCAAGCATTATCTATCTTACAAGGATAAACAAAAATTCAAATTCCTGTTTTCTCTATACGCTGGGCTTTTCATTAAAGGAATTATCACGTGAATGGATGGCATATTATATAGATATTTATAAAAATGATGAAGACCAAAGAAATATACCTGAAACAGGAAAGATCTTAAAACGTCCGCGGCGAAAGCGTATTTATCAGGAAATAAAGGTACATCCAAACAAAAAATATATAGCATATGTGACAAATGAAATGGGGAAATATAAGATATGGATTTATAATACTGAAACCAATAAACATAAAAAGATTTTAAGAAAAGAACATAAACTTGAGCAAATAACGGACTTCTCCTATCCGGTAATAACCTGGCATCCGTCAGGAAGAATATTAGCATTTATCACTGAGGAAGAGGGGGGAATCAGACTATATTATTATACACTGGCAACAAAAACATTAGAAGTTAGAAATCTATACTATTTTGAAAAAATACTTGATTTTTCATTTTCAGATGATGGATCCCTGTTTGTCTTTTCAGGAGTCAAAAACGGGAAATCAGATATTTTTGTCCATACTATTGCATCAGGTACATACCAGCAAATAACAGACGATATTGCTGATGATTTTGATCCACGATTTATAAATAATTCTGATCAAATAATATTTTCCTCTAACAGATACTCAGATACTCTGGGCAGTGAAATAAACAACACTAGGAAAAATCTGTATAATGATTTATTTATTTTTGATTATAAAAAAATGGACAATAAGCTGATACGTTTATCTGATAAAGAATATATTAATAAGATTCAGCCTTATGAAATCAGCAAGAGTAAATTTCTTGTTCTCAATGATGAAAGTGGAATAATTAACAGATATGTAACTCAGTTTGACAGCACAATTAGTTATATTGACACGACGATACATTACCGTTACTATTCCAAATCTTATCCGGTTTCCAATTATGCCAGAAACATAATTGAACATGATTATAATTCAAAAGCAGGACAGCTGGGAGAAATAATTTTTAATGATGGACGGTATCACATGTATAATAATTCAGTTACTGAAAAAGTAATTACTGAAGATGAACCGGAATTAACAGGATTCAGAAAAAAATTATCCAGAAAACTAGCTGAAAAAGACAGTACTGAAAATATTAACAGGAAAGGGATTAGCATCCAGTCGATAAAAGATAATACTATAATTACCAGTGAGCAGGATACATTTGTATTTGATGAATATGAAATAGATATTAACAATTATATTTTTGAAAAAGAAAAGATTAATTACTATAATTCAAAACTTAAAAGTAAAAATTTAACACTTTCATTAGATACAGCTAAGAAAAAAAGGCCCAAGATACGCATATATCAGCCAGCGTTCTATCAGAACTATATGGTTAATCAGATTGATTTTAGTTTTTTAAATGAATCTTACCAGGCATTTACAGGGGGGGCAGTATATTTTAATCCGGGAATGAATATGCTTTTTAAGATTGGCACCAATGATTTATTTGATAATTATAAAATTACAGGAGGACTCAGGCTTTCGCCCGATTTTAACAGTAATGAATATCTTATTAGTGTTGAGAATCTGAAAAAACGTATGGACAAACAATTGGTTTTTCACCGCCAGACATTTAAGAATGAGGGTGAAGAGGAGGGATATTTCTTTACAGTCAAGACACATACACACGAGCTATCACTCATTTTCAGGTATCCTTTTGACCAGGTGAAATCATGGGTCAGAACAATTACTTTCAGAAATGACAGGACA
>Ga0111204_153_pt1 | contig 8721 bp, 5 predicted proteins | sample DeeMarSWOR136_30_FD_80378 | JGI IMG/M metagenome (GOLD analysis project Ga0111204, IMG submission 80378) | Crenarchaeota group archaeon SMTZ-80
CTGTTGCTGAAGCAGCAGACAAGGGAAAAGAAAAAATAACAGAAGAAGTCACTGAACTAGAAGTTCCTGTTGAAGATGCCGTGGAAGAAAAGGTGCCAGAACCTGAAAAAGAAGAAATTAAAGAAACAAAAAAGGAAGTTACACCAAAGAAAGCAGCAAAGGACGCAGCCGATAAGGAAAAGAAAAAAGAAACAAAATCCACAGCTTCAACAACAAAAGCAAAAAAGAAAATACCCGCCAAATCCGGAGCAAGTAAAACAACCACAAAGAAAAAAGATGAAAAAGCCAAATCATAAGTGATCTTCATGCTTTATCATACCATTTACCCAAAATTCACTTTAAGCGGGAAATTAATATTTGAAAAAACCGGTTTATTTTTTACGTGAACCAAATCTTTGATGATATTTTTTAATGAACTATAATGCCATGGTTTTGATTTTATTTTCCATTTGAAACTATAATCCAGAACCGAAACACTTTATACCAGACTGCTGATAATTACTTCCCGGCAAAGCTCTGTAATTCATAATTTGTATCCTGTAAACGAAATATTTATAGGATTTTTTATATATATCATACTATGCAGGGTGTATTCAATATTCAACCTGTTTATTAATTATATCTACATTTTCACTACATAAAAGGAAATTAAAATTATCCCTCATATTTTAAATATGATTTTAATGTCCCGGCATTTCTTATTGGGGTAATCCTGTAATATATTATTATTTACATGGTTAAGTAGTAATTGTTTTGTAAAAAGAATAAAATTGTGTAAATTTTCATATTATAGAGGCTATTAATTATTTTATAAATAAATTCCAGTTTTATACCTAAAAGGGTAAAACGATGTAATTCTTTCACTTCCCAACATTTTATCCTTCTCAACAAGTTATTTATGTGTATTTTATTTCTAAGAATTTGGAAATAATTCTTAAAAATAATAGTCCCCTTGTGCTGATGAATAGGTTAGTATTCATGGTTTGTTTGATATTTGCTGTCTTACAAACAACTTTCTCACAAACAGAACGCATAACTAAAAATAATTTTACCGGCTACTGGGAAGACCCTGTTAGTTGGGAACCTGTTTGGGAAATCCCACAAACGGATAGCATAGAATTCGATATTACTATCAATGGTTATATTTCACGAAACGGATCACTTAATTTTTCGATAGAGTCGAGCATATTAAATATTAATGATACGCTGATTGTTTATGGTGATTTAATGCTAGGAAATAAATGTTTGTTAAATGTTAATTTGAATGGGATCCTGATTGTATTTGGAAATCTGATTGCCGGGAATAAAGAGGTGATTGATGTAAATTCAGATGCTTTTCTTGTGGTGACAGGTGACTATATTAAAAGAGGTACTGGTGAATTCGGGTCATTTAATAGTGATAATACACCCTCGAATGTCTTTTTCGGAGGGCTGATTCAGGCAGGATTATCCCCGCTTTTATATCCTGTTTTTGATTGTTCCGGAAGTGCTTCTTACGATAGTTCACAATGCAGTTATGGTAATCTATCAGATCTTGAAAATTATCCCGTATATTCTTTTTTTAAATCCCTCTGTGTGAATGCAGTACCCACTATAACCTCATCGGATACATTAACATTTTGTGAAGGTGGTAACGTAACATTGACTTCAAGTGCCGGAACAGATTATTTATGGTCAACAGGGGAAACCACTCCAAGTATAAACGTTACCACAACAGGAAGTTATACCGTCAAAGTTTCATATGGAAGCGGATGCCAGAGTGCACCTTCAGCAGCAACTGAAGTTACAATCAATGTTTTGCCCGAACCAATCATAACCATCAATGAAAACTCTGGCATTATGAATAACGACGGGATCATCTGCGAGGGAGAATCTGCAACTCTCTCTGCTTCAGGTGGTGTAAGTTACGCCTGGTCATCGGGAGAGGCAACCGCTGAAATCATAAAGGATACAGCAGGAATCTTTACTGTAACAGTAACTGACGCTAATGGTTGCCAGAATACAAAAGATACTGCAATAACAGTTAATCCCATGCCAACACCGGCCATCACCATCACCGATAACTCGGGTATTGCAAACAATGATGGGATCATCTGTGAGGGAGAATCTGCAACTCTTTCCGCAACAGGTGGTATAAGCTATAGCTGGTCATCGGGAGAGGCCACAGCTGAAATCACAAAGAATAGTGCAGGAATCTATACGGTTACAGTAACCGATATCAATGGTTGCCAGAACACAAAAGATACTACCATTACAGGTTTTGCATTACCAACACCAGTCATAACTATCACCGATGACTCCGGCATTGCAGACAACGACGGTATCATCTGTGAGGGAGAATCCGCAACCCTCTCCGCAACAGGTGGTATAAGGTATAACTGGTCATCGGGAGAGACCACAGCTGAAATAACAAAGAATACAGCAGGAACCTATACCGTAATAGTAAATGACGTCAATGGTTGCAGGAATAAAGCTGATAAATCTATAGTCATTACAAAAAAACCAGAGGCCAATGCCGGAATTGATAATCAGGTTTGTGGGCAGGATTACACCTTTAATGCCTCATTAAACTCAGGAACCGGTACATGGACCGTAATTTCAGGTCCGGGAAATGTAAATTTCAGTTCAGATGCAAACAATCCTTCTGCAACGATTCACATTAGTAATTACGGCAACTATAAATTTAGATGGACAGTTTCAATTGAAAACTGTACGGCTAGCTCTGATGTGATCATCTCATTCCATAAAATTCCGGTAGTAAATGCCGGCACAGACCAGGAATTAAATTATGCTTTTAATACCAGAATGGAAGCTGAATTATCACCCTCCGAAACTGGTGAATGGTCTTTATTATCTGGCTCGGGTATCATCAACGATATTAACTCACCTGTTACCACAGTATCTGACTTATCGGCCGGCGAAAATATATTTCTGTGGACCGTCAGATCAGGAATTTGTTCAGCCTCGGATAGCATCAGTATAAATGTTAATGACTTATTTGTACCTCAGGTTATTACTCCAAACGGGGATTTAAAAAATGACTTCTTTGTGATTGAAGATATCGAGAAAAACGGTCCTGCAGAACTGATTATTTTTGACAGGTGGGGAAATGAAGTATTTACCAGTTTCAACTATTTGAATGATTGGGATGGAAGAAGAAATAACAAAACTGAACTTTCAAACGATACCTATTTTTATGTTTTGAAGTTAGCAAACGGGAAAATAACGAGAGGATTTGTAGTAATTAAAAGGTAATATGCAACGGTTAATTATCATAATCTTGATTTTTCTGTTATCATCATATGTCTGCGGGCAATTATATACAATGTCCGACCATTATGTATACCATGCCCTTGCTATAAATCCCGCTTACTCGGGAAGCCATGATGCATTAAGTACTACAGTTCTTTATCGTAATCACTGGACCGGCTTTAAAGGCTGTCCCACAACGATGTCTCTGTCAATCCACACCCCACTGGCTAATGAGCGGATTGGCCTCGGATTTTTAGCCATGAATGATAATATTGGAGTTACCAGGGAAACCAGTTTTATAGGAAATTATGCATACAGAATGGATTTAGGTTACGGTAAACTGGCTTTTGGATTAGGTGCCGGTATGATATTTTGCTGCACCGACTGGAATAAACTGGCTGCTGCAGATATTGATGATGAACTGTTAATTTACAATTCTTCCACTGGTATTATGCCTGACTTCAGTGTCGGAATATATTACACAACCCAAAAATATTTTATGGGATTATCGGTTCCACTGTTTCTGAGTCATGAGTTTGACTCCAAAGCAAATAAATATATTATCAGAAACAGCTTCAAGGAGTATAATTATTTTTACAATGCCGGGTATATTTTTGATATTAATTCAAATATCAGATTTTTCCCTTCATTATTATGTAAATACCATAAAGGCAATTCTTTCCAGATCGATATCAACTCCCAGATAATTTTTAAAAACAGAATTTGGTCAGGTATATCCTATCGAAGTAATAACATTTTAGTCGGAATGCTTCAATGCCAGATAAATAAACAGCTAAGAATAGCTTATTCACATGATTTTGTAATTGGAAAGCTGGGACATTATAAAAATAATTTACAAGAGTTCATGATCAACTATATATTTAAATATTCAGCAGAAGTTACTGGACCCAGACAGTTCTGATCAAAATGAAGTATATAATTAAAAAAAATGTTTACTTACTTATGTTGAAAAGTTTCATATACAAAATGTTACTGTTTATAGTATTAATACCAAATAACTGCTTTGCCCAGAAGAAGAGTTATAGTGTAACCATAGCTCCTTTCAGTTCAATGACGAATGATGAATTTTCACCTGTATATTATAATAATGGTATTGTTTTTTGTTCAAACCTGAAAAATAATTCCCCGGTTACTTATCACAATGAACAGAAAAAGCTTTTCAATATCTTCTTCTGTGCAGCAAAAGACAGTATTAAATGGGAAAACGCAAAAATATTGGCAAAGGAGCTAACCACCAATTATAATGACGGTCCGGTTACCTTTAATGAAAATGGTAACATGATATACTATTGCAGAAATAATGATATTAAGGTTGTCATTAAAACCATTTCCGACACCACAAACAGGCTGGGAATTTATTCTGCAGAATTAATAGAAGGGAAATGGACAAATATCCAACCTTTTACCCATAACAATTCTTCTTATTCCCTTTTAACACCTGCATTAACGCATAACGGAAAAAGAATTTATTTTGCTTCCGATATGCCCGGTGGATATGGAGGGACCGACCTTTATTACTGCGATTGGAACGAAAAAGACTGGACTAAACCGGTAAACCTGGGACCTGTTATAAATACTCCCGGAAATGAATCTTTTCCTTTTGTAAGTAAATCGGAGAAACTCTTTTTTGCATCCGATGGGCATATAGGTTTTGGGGGGAAAGATATATATTATAGCCAGGAAATTGATGGAAGATGGATAAATCCAATACATCTTGATGCTGACATTAACTCGCCTACTGATGATTTTGGACTTGTGGCTGATGAAAATTTCGAAAGCGGCTTTTTTTCATCAAACAGGCGAAAAACAGATGATATTTTTCATTTTACTTCAGATCCAATTCAGTTTATAAATTGTGATACTATGGTAAAGATTAATTATTGTTATATATTTTTCGAAAAACATAAAGACGATATTGATGCTTTTCCTGTAAGATATGAGTGGGACTTCGGTAACGGAATCAAAAAGATTGGGGTGGAGGTAAACTATTGTTTTCCTGGCCCGGGAGAATATGAAGTTAAGTTGAATGTTATAGACCTCAGGGCTGATACGCTTCTGGGGAAAACCTCTTATAAGTTAGAATTGCTGGAGGTCAATCAGGTTTATATTGACTCACCTGATGCCGGTATTGTAGATAGTACGATATCATTTAATGGACTAAAGACAAATCTTCCTGATTTTACAATTTGTGATTATGTGTGGGATTTTGGTGAAGGTTTTACAATAAGGGGGCCCTCAGTTAGTAAAATCTTTGATAAGAAAGGTGAATATACTGCTAAACTGGGTTTACTTGGTGAAAAAGACAGCCTTGGTAATATTACTAAGGTATGTGCATATAAAAAAATATCAATATTTGATGATTACCAGGAATGGGCAATGCAAACCGCCAGAGAATTGGGTGAACTTGGTAAGTTCTATCCGATTGAAAGACAAATACAACCAGGTTCTGAATCCAGTAAATTAATAAATACAAAAAGTGACAGTGAGGAAGTTAAAAAATCAAATTCCCTGACAGTCAGGATTTATTTTCTTGACAACCTGTCAGAACTGCAGAAATACAAAATCTTTGAAAAGCTTTGTGAAATAAGTGATTGTGAAATTGAATGGAATGATTCGGGAATTGAACCGGCATCTTACCCAATTTTAATAAAATTTATAAATATTTTAAAGGAAAATCCGGATATTAAACTTGAAGTCGCCGTCCATACAAATGATAAAAGATTTTCCGGGAGCAACCTTGAAATATCAGAAAAATGTGCACGTGATTTGTATTCATATTTTATCAATTACGGAATCACGCCCAAAAAATTACATTGCAAAGGGTATGGTAAATCAAGGCTAATTGCCTCTGAAACTCCTGAATATGATAATAATTTGAGCGGAAGTGTGGAATTCATTTTGATAAATAATCCTGATTAGAGGTGCATCTATAAATTGGTGTTTTTGTGGTTTGCCTGAAGCAGTTCTGCTATCTGCCTGATATGCAGTTTTTCAAAGAGTACTTAAATATATATGCAGCATCAGATAACATGATTAAATCACACCACATAGATTCAACTTTCCGGGAACCATAAAAAACAAAAACCCGGCATGTGGCCGGGTTTTTATTTTTTATTTCTCCGCTCTCATATCAATCAATTCATCTGCAGTTTTTACAAGTCTAATAAATTCAGCTCTGTACCCTTCTTCATCAGTTCCCTTAGAAGCCTGGGCTAACTGAATAACATCTTCAATGGTTGCATTAGCTTTGAATTCCGATTCCCTCAACAGAAGCCCAAACTCGGCCACAGCAGCTGAAAACCTGAAGTGCTCTGATGTTGCAGACAGATCAAGAACCTCACCTTTTACAGGTTTCTCAAAAAGTTTACTGGTTAAACCATCTGGTTCTTTATACCTGAGTTTGACTGTCAGTAATTCAGCTTTTGGATTAGGCTTTACTACTGAAGAATTCTGCTGGTACTTCAAAGGATCAATACTGCCAATTTTTTCATCTGATCCTGCAGGTATTATTTCATATAATGCAGTTACAGTATGACCTGCACCCATTTCACCGGCATCCTTCTTATCATCATTAAAATCCTCATCGTTTAATAATCTGTTTTCATAACCTATTAACCGGTAAGCTTTTACCCTGGCCGGAATTCACTGACCATCACCTTTCGGGCTTCCTGGATATTATCGATATAAGCATAATTCCCATTTCCTTTATCAGCAATGATCTCCATCTTATCATCCTTATAATTACCCATTCCGAAACCAAGTACAGTGATAAATATGCCTTTTTCGCGTTCAACTTCAACCAGGCGTTCCATTTCGGCATTGCTCGAGACACCTACATTAAAATCACCATCAGTAGCCAGGATAATACGGTTGTTACCACCCTCAATGAAATTCTCTTCTGCTACTTTGTATGCAAGTTTTAATCCTGCACCGCCTGCTGTTGATCCGCCAGCCTGAAGGCGTTCAATGGATTCCAGGATCTTTTCTTTTTCATTCCCGGGAGTTGATTCCAGTACAAGCCCGGCTGCACCTGCATAAACAACAATGGCTACCCTGTCCTCCGGACGTAATTCCTTAACAAGCATCTGAAATGCAGATTTCAATAGCGGGAGTTTGTTGTAGTCACTCATCGATCCTGAAACATCCAGTAAAAAGACAAGATTTGAATTGGGTAGTTCGTCTTTTTCCATTTTCTTACCCTGTAATCCGACATGCAGAAGTTGATGTTTTTTATTCCACGGGCAAACAGATAATTCTGTATAAACTGAAAATGGATGTTCACCTTTCGGTTCAGGATAATGATAGCCGAAATAGTTTATCATCTCCTCAATCCTTACGGCATCAACAGGAGGTAACTGCCCCATATTAATGAACCTGCGTACATTTGAATAGGAAGCCCTGTCAACATCAATGGAGAAAGTTGAAAGAGGCTGATTCAGAACATCCTTATATCCGTTCTCATGAATGGTTGAATAACCTTCTGTGTTGAAATTCTGGATATATGAATCGTATGCCATATTCACACCACCAGTTGCTTTCATATGATAATTGCCCCTGGTAGTCATTCTGGCTTCCATTTTTGGCTGCACAGCGTAAGTGACAACTTCAAGGTCTTCCTCCAATGCCAGAATTTCCGGATGAAGGGTAACATTGATTACTGTGCGTCCATTAATCTTTACCTCCCTGGTTTTATAACCTACAAAGGAAAAGACAAGCGTTTTATCCTCCTGCAGAACAGATAACTGATATTCTCCTTTAATATCAGTGATCGTTGTACGTGAGGAATTCTTTACAGTTATATTCACACCAGCTAATGGTGTACCCTGATCATCAATTACTTTGCCCGTAATAACGCGGGGATTACCAGCTGCAATAAAAAGGGCATATATGATCAGCATCGCTAAAAATGAAAAAATTGTTTTCATGATTTTTCGGTTTTTGTTAAACTTCATCTATAGGATGCAGGGAGGAGAGAAATTCCATAAATTTTGAACTTTTTTTATGACGATTATTGTCCACCTGACGAGATCCCTCTCAGCCTTAGGCTGATCGGGATTACTTGATATATTTACGGTAGATTAAAATGAAGGAATTTTAAATCCTCACCAATGATCAGCAGGTACTAAAAATCAAATTCGAAATCCCAAATAAAAACGAAAGATTGAAATACGAAATATGAAATCTGCCAAATCCACCAGGAACCAGAAACAAGAAACAAGGAACTATTTACCCACACCCTGACTCAAATCCACAAGGAACCGGGAACTACTTACCCACACTCAAACCCAAACCCACCGAGAACCGACAACTGACAACCAAGAACCATTTTCCCACACCCTTTCCCAAACACACCGAGAACTGAGAACCGGGAACCTGGAACCTGGAACCAATTTTGGCTTGACTTTTGTAACTTTATGTTTGTCTTTTGGTTGTTATCTAGAAATATAT
>Ga0111204_149_pt1 | contig 8350 bp, 9 predicted proteins | sample DeeMarSWOR136_30_FD_80378 | JGI IMG/M metagenome (GOLD analysis project Ga0111204, IMG submission 80378) | Crenarchaeota group archaeon SMTZ-80
AGATACCGCCGCTATTCGTAATGCTTCATCCGCATCAGGCCTTAATTGTTCAAGCCAGTACAAAGTTCTTATTAAGTGTAAAACTTCGTAAATTCTACCTGCCTTTCTGAACGAATAGAACACATATTTCTCAACATTTCTGTAAAGTTCGGTCATCGGGTCATTATCCCTCTCATATTTTTTCTGAATCCCCTGCACCGGTTATCATTTCTTTTTTACCATTTTTCAGAACGAAAAATGTTAGAGTGTGCATGTGCGTATAAACCTTTATATATAATATGAAATATTCTTCATATAAGAAGTGTGATATATGAAACATGATTTGAGCGATTACTGCTACCTTTTCTTTTCAACGTTTTCCAATCCAACCAGATTGGGAATAGTTGAGCAATTAAGAGAAGGCCCAAAAAATGTTACCCAGCTTTCAGAGGCCCTAAACCAAGAGCAAAGTATGATCTCCCATAATTTAAAACCACTAATAAGATGTCATTTTGTGTTAGTTGAAAAGAAATGGCGAGAGCATGTCTGCTCTCTGAACGAAGAAACGATGAGACCTCTTTTCAAGATAATCGACAGTCATGTTGAGAAATATTGTCCAATGAAAGGGAAATGCAAAAGGTGAGAAAAATTGAGTTTTAAACATTGTCCAGGAATAAGAACCCTGACTGGCCCTGTTCAAATAATAACTAGATCTTGTCCATCATGTGGAGAAGAAATTGAATTCTTTAGTGATGAAATAGAGGCTAAATGCCCTGAATGTGGAAGAATGGTGCATCGAGAGGCAACCGCTTCTTGCGTCACTTGGTGCAAATATGCGATAAAATGTATAGATGATTTGGAGAAAAGAAGACTAATTCCGATTTCAAGAGTTGAAGAGTTGAAAAGTTTAGCTAAGAAAAATGAGTGAATAAAGAATGAGTGAAAAAAAGAATAAAAAGGAATCCCTTAAAGGGATTATTACGAGATTGCATGAAGGCGCAAGACCTACTGAGATGAAGGAAGAGTTTAAGAATGTATTCAAAGACGTTTCACCCACAGAGATATCACAAATTGAGCAAGAATTAATTAAGGAGGGCATGCCAAGGGAAAAAATCCATAAACTTTGTGATGTCCATCTATCTGCCTGCAGAGATTTACTTGATAAAGAGAAAATTTCTGTTCCTGCAGGACATCCAATACACATTCTCATGGAAGAACACAGAATAATACTAAACTTAGTAGATGAACAACATAAAATTGCTATTGAATTAAAGAATACAGATAGCATTAATTTAACTAATAACAAATACATGCAATTTAAACAAATTATAGAGAAATTAGAAACTGCTGAAAGTCATTATTTGCGGGAAGAGAATGTACTCTTTCCTCACCTTGAAAAACATGGAATTACTGAACCTCCTGCAATAATGTGGATGGAACATGATAAAATAAGAGAGTTAAAAAAGAATATTCGCTCACTCTATAAGGAAAAGGAGAGTACTAATTTTAAAGATTTTACTACAAAATTTGTAGAATTTATAACATCGGTTTATGAATTGATTTCAAATCATTTCTATAAAGAAAATAAGATCTTATTCCCTACTTCTCTGAAAGTTATAAAAGATAGTGAATGGATAGATATTAGAGAGCAATTTGATGGGATCGGTTATTGCGATTTCACGCCAGAGTCTGCAAAGGCACCCATAAAGGAGGTGGAAAAAATAGCTTCTGGTAAAAATATAAAAGATGCAGTTGAACTCGAAACAGGCACACTATCAAAAGCGGAGATTGAGGCTATATTTAATTCAATGCCTGTCGATGTTACATTTGTCGATAAAGATGATGAAGTACGTTACTTTAGCCAAACCAAAGATAGGACATTTGTTAGAACAAAAGCAGTTATTGGCCGTAAGGTACAAAATTGCCATCCTCAAAAGAGCATACATGTTGTAAGCCAGATAGTAGAAGATTTCAAAAAAGGTACAAGAGATGTGGCAGCATTTTGGATCAATCTTAACGACAGACTGATCTACATAAGATATTTTCCAGTAAGAAATAAAGAAGGAGAATATCTCGGAGTCTTGGAAGTAACACAAGATATCACCGATATAAAGAAGATCGAGGGAGAAAAAAGATTACTGGATTCAACATGATTATAGATTGATTTCCCAAGTCGAAATTAATATTCTTAAAAATCGGATGGTGAAAGTTTGAAGAAAGAGGTTAAGAGATTAGAACAAGAAAATCTTAAATCAAAAGTTGCAAAGTTAATTGAATTAACAGATTATCAAGATGGAACAATAGTTAGCAGAACAATAATCGATGAAGATGCTGGAACAGTAACATTATTCGCCTTCGATGAAGGACAGGGATTGAGTGAACATACAACTCCTTTTGATGCTTTAGTACAGCTACTTGATGGGGAGGCTAATATCATAATTTCGGGCAAGAAATATCGTTTAACAGCAGGTAAGATGATAATCATGCCTGCCAATGAGCCACATGCTGTAGAGTCTGTAACAAAATTTAAAATGATGTTAATAATGATTAGGGCATGAGTTTTAACTTACCTTCAAATTGAGTTCAATTGAATATTCAGATGCTAGTGTAATTTTTTTTCAATTTTTTTAGCCCTTAATGTAATAAATGTAATTATTGTAACGATTACTGATGCTAGGTAGAAACCAATACCACAAGCCATTCCAATTGAGGAAACTACCCAAAGTGAGGCAGCGGTTGTCACCCCAATTATTCTATCGCTACTACGAATGATTGTTCCAGCTCCAATAAAACCAATGCCCACCACAACATATGCTGCTATCCTAGCTGGATCTGAACCAGGGAAAGCATAGAAGGATAAAATTGTGAATTGTGCAGAACCTAATGAAACTAAGACATGAGTCCTTAGACCTGCTGGTTTATCCTCTTTTTCTCTTTCAAACCCAATTATCGAACCTAAAGCAACAGCCAAAATAATTCTAAAAACTAATTCAAAATCCGATATCATTTCAATATATAATATATGAATGGCGTAAAATAACTCCATCGAATTTTTATCATATTGATACCAATATATTTCTACAATTTATTTTCAAATTCTTTTAAATTTTCAAGAGTTGGTAATCCTTCACGAGCGCCAGGTTGAGTTATGCATCGAGATGCAACAAAATTTCCAAATTTACCACAGTAATATAAATCCTTGCCCTTAAGAAAGGAATATATGAAACCTGCATTAAAAGCATCACCAGCACCTGTAGTGCTAGCTACATCTACTTTGTATGGCTTTACAAGATAACTTTCATTTTTATTTGCGATGTAACATCCTTGATTTCCTAATTTTACTGCAATAATATCTGCCCCTTTTTCGATCAATATTTTACAAGCGTCCTTGTAATCCTTTTTTGTGATAATTTCCACTGCCTTTCCATTTTTAGAAGTATTTGTAAAAATTATTGAGGAATTTTCTATTAACGCATCTAGAGCGATAAGACCCCTAGAAGCATATATATCACCTGGGTCAAAAGTAATCACAGCATCTGTGAGTGATTTTACAAGTTCTTTCTGAGCTTTAAAAGGTTTATTTCCAACAAAAGATGTTAAATGTAGTACTTTAGCATCGGAAGCATAATCAATATTTATCTCATCTATAAAAATCTCATCGTTTTCTCCTGGATAGATGTATATTTCTCTTTCTCCTGATCTATCCTCGAATATCAGAGATTGCCCACTAAAACCTTTTTTAGATCTTATGATTCCATCGATATTCACATCTACTTTTTCGAAACTATTTAAAAGATAATCTCCATCCTCATCAGGACCAACTTTCCCAATATATCCTGCTCTTTGATTTAATTTCGAGAGGCCGACAATAGTATTAGCAGCGGATCCTCCAGGAGAAAGTAAAATACTTGTAATAAAGCTTTCTTCACCTGGCCCAACTATTTTATTGACTCTGCATATTTTATCTAGATTTATTGCCCCGAAACCAATGACATCAAGCTTCATTAGAGAACATCCTTTAATTAACTGAATAGATTTTGTAGAAATATCTTATGTGCGCCCAATTTTCCGCCATAATTCCCAGCTGAGACTTCAATTACACCCCTCATTTTCTCAACTGCAAGAATCGCTTCTCTCATAGCTTCTTCCAAGACATCCTTAGTCTCACCGTTAATAACAATTTCAGGAATTGAATTAACTCCCTTTGGAATTTTTGAATCCTTGATTTTATTTTTTAAGCTTGGGCAATAAGGATAGTTAGTCGGCGGTCCTATAGGGGGATAATTTCCAACCATGGAACCTGATGGACATATATAGAACGACGTAATAACGCTATTCACTTTTCTCATCGCTTCTATCGCTTTCTTTCCGGATGCTCTGCCACTTTCAATAGTGTCACATAATAGCCAGATATTAGCTCCAGATATTCCAATTCCACAATTTATTGTATTATCGATTTTAAAATCATGTCCCATCATCAAAGGCACATTTATGAATTTACGATCAAATTCTTCTTCGATCCATTCATAACCCCCGCCGCATTTTCCAACTCTTTCCTCAGCATCTATCTTATATGCAGATTTATCGCCATCCATATAGTCAAATATTCTTGTAGTTCCTCCTGATGCCGATAGTATGTCTTGCCTAATTCTGATCGAAACTTCCTTGTAGAATGATTCTGCCTGTTTTTTGAGAGGTTTTTCTTTGTTGTACATACCCCAAAATTGCAATATTACACCTTCTCGTCCATCCGGAGTCTCTTCTTTCGTTAACCATTTCTCTATTCCCGCCTCAGTTCTTCCCACAACCACTGCAGGAGTGGATGTAGCTCTATAAGCAGAAAATCTTAACGGATCGAATTCAATAAATGGACTGTTAGTATCTTTTTCATCTAGCCCTCTCTCAGCCGTTATTAGCAATCTGCAATATAGACCGTCAAAAGCCTCAGCATAGGTATCATGAATCTTCCCTCTAATTTTTGTATTCTTTACCATTTTAGCCAAGCACTCCTATAATTTCTCCTCTTATCCTTTTTCTAAAATTTGTGCTCTCCTCAATTAATTCCCCAATATTATTCTTTGAAATAATTTCAACTCTTGGCATTTTTTTCTTAAATATTTGGTTAATGCTTTTTTGTAATTTTCTTGGATACGAATATTTCTCAATATTTTTTAAACTCCAGTTCTTGATCAATTCTATTAACAATTTTTTCCCATATTTGTTGAAAATATTTGCTAACAATGAAGTTATTACTGTATTATCAGATATCACTGCGATCTCTGCTTCTTTAATGGCATATTCATTTCCATTAAAGGAGATAGCTAAACCATTATTTTCTCTGAGATATCTTAAAGCTAAAGTATCAGTGATGCTATCACCAATATACATACAATTTCTTAGATCGACGCCTAGTTTCTTTCTAATTATCTTAATTACTTCGGCTTTCCCTGAACTGTCTACAACTTCTACCTCTTTGAGCATTCTTCCAGCATCCATAGAATATATCTCTTCCCAGAAGTATGAGTCTAGCTTTTCAATTATCTCTCTATCATCTTTAGAGAAATCTCCTAAATGTCTAGCATTTTTAGGAATATTAATCAATTCTGCCCTATCTTTCCTATTCGCAAGCTGGTTTGCAATATTTATTAGTTCAGCAGTAATTTTATTCAATCTCTCTTTTTCATTATTGTTTAACTCATAATCATCAATGTTTAATTTTGTACAATAGAAATTTTCCCTAGGTATTTCAAGGATCTTCCATATATGGCTAAAGCAGATATCATAGCTCGCACTTATTATATAAGAAGGCATAATTGATTTTACAAATTGTAGCGTATCTAAAGAACAAGATAGAAGTCGTGTTCTCTTTGCAGCAAACTTTTCGATTTTATCATTTGTAGCGCCATATGCCCTTAAAAAGGGCAAAATCAGTTTTAAAGTATCGCCAGCCCCATAATTATTTCTTTTAAGTACATCAGCTAAGATATCATCATATTTGCTCAATAAAGTAAATATAAGCGCACCATTCGGTAAGAAATGATCGGAAATTTCCATTGCATAATCATTTTTTCCAAATGGTCCTTCCCAATCTGAAATAAACGAACGCACCCTTTGAACTTGCATCCGAAAAAAATTACCTCTCAATATTTTATAATTAAGAAGATACTAATTATTGGAGTTTCTTAATCGTTTCATATGACTGATACTTTTTGTTATATGTTGCTCTGAAGCAATATCGGTTCTAAAGCGGAGTTCTTTACCTTTAACGGATTGTGCGCCTTTTATTGAAATTTTCCTTGCGGAATTAATGGACTCTGCTATCCCTACAATAGCCACTGTTCTAGAACTTAAGGCAAAAGTCTCGTCATTCCTCAATTCCATAGATGCAGGGTATATTCTCATTGAATCTTCATATTCATCTTTAAGTTTGTATGTGTCTTCTAAATGCACTCTTCTTATTTTATCGTCCTTTCCAGGATATATATCAGGAACTATGTATGTTACCACAGTCGATTTCTTATCTATTTTAATATTTAAGAGGTCCCCCTCGATTATTTTAAGGCAAATTTCGACGAAATCATCTTTTAATATCGGTAATAGATTAATTATCTCTGGATCGCCGGGCCTACTATTCCTTTCCAATATCTTTAGCCCTTGACCTGTGTGCATTATCGCATCATAAAAAGTGAACCCTCTATACCCGTCACCTTTCTCTTTTATAATGCCATTGAATATTTCATTTTCAATGTCGATCTCATTTTTTCTTTCGGTTTCAGACATGAATGGAAGAAGTCCGCTTTCAGCTTTATAGGATCCCATACCTCCTGTATTTGGACCTTCATCATTATTATAAGCCCGTTTATAATCTCTTGTCTCTGGGAGATGAATTAAATGTCTCCCGTCACATATTCCTTGGTAACTAGATTCCTCCCCATCGATCCTTTCCTCAATAATGGCACAATTATTTTTTTCTCCACCATAAATCGAGAGAAAATGATTATATGCTTGCTCGAAAGTATTGAAATGTTCTCCACCTACACCTACTCCTTTTCCAAATCCAGGCTTATCGGGTTTGATCACACAATTTTCAATACCATTTAAATCAGATATCCAATCTTTAATGTCTTTCAATAGCTCATTTGAATTAGCGTAAGAAAGAGGGTTGAAAACTTTAAATCTAGGATTAATCTCCGGAGCAATTTTCTGAAATAAAAGTCTTTGAGCAACTTTGCTGCCTTCAATCGCACATTCTTTTATAGGACAGACCATCTTAATTTTTGTCTCTTTCTCAATCAAGTCCCTAATTCCATCGATTATCGGTTTCTCTGATCCGACTATGCCAAAAGATATTCGGTTCTCAAACTTCTTTGCAAAGTTACAAATTTTCTCTATATCCAGATCCGGGACGGTTGCGTATTCTTTCGCTATTTTGGAGTTGAAGGGATTGTTTTGCTTGTCGATTATGTAAAGCTCGACATCATATTGGGCGCTATTAATAAATGCATCTGCCATAGCTACTTCTCTTGAGCCATAGGAAACAAGCAATATTCCAATATTCTCCAAGTTCAAATTCCAGCTTTCTATTTTGAATTTAATTAGAATATTATCAAATTAAACCTTCTATTGGTTCTTTATCAATTAAAATTATTTTTCACTTGCTCTTGAGCGCGTTATTTTTACTTAGGAATCCTTGTGAGAATAATTTTTCACCAGGGAATTTTCTTTCCATTATGTAATAAGATTAATTCAACCTCTTTTCCTTCATACTTTATATCAATATTTTCTCTAACGATGATTGGAGTATATGGATATATATCGAATGAAGTTGGGGCTGACCATTCTTCAGATATTTTTCCAAATGGTCTTTCTATAAGTACATAACCTAATTCTGGGACTTTATTATTTTCGATATAGACATGAACGGAGCAATTTTTAGCAATTCTCCTTCCTGTATTCGTTAACTTAGCTTTTATCATAAAAAATGATTTGCTCGCTGTTCCACATCTAGAATCCTTGGTTCAACCTTTCTACTATCACGGAAGTACAAAACTAATGCTATAGTAGTGATAATTAATGACACGACAGATACCAATAACGCGATATGAGACAATTCGTACATTTGTGTTTAAAAATGGCTTAAAATCATTAAAAAATTTCTTATTGATTTTCACAATGCCAGGCGAGGGTGCTTCTGAGCTCAAATATACAAGGATTCACACTCAATTGTTGGCGGGCCCACGGGGACTTATACCCAAAAGGATTCAAAACCATCTCTTTGGCAGATCTTTTTATATTTTATTATAAATATCAGGTAAATTGAAGATTTCATTCTCGAAAATTTGATAATTCATAAAAAAATAAAATAACAAGT
>Ga0111204_150_pt1 | contig 8313 bp, 8 predicted proteins | sample DeeMarSWOR136_30_FD_80378 | JGI IMG/M metagenome (GOLD analysis project Ga0111204, IMG submission 80378) | Crenarchaeota group archaeon SMTZ-80
GCTAAAAAATAAAGGGAAAAGGACGCTATCAAATAAAAAAAAGCATCGATTATTTTGTAAGATAGAATAGGATTCTGAGTTATGAGAGAAAGAAAAAACACCATAAAATAACTTAGCGGAGGATATAGTAAAAGGAAAGGAGTTCCGCAATACCAGTCCGGATTCCAATTTGGAATATGACCGAAGTTATAAAATGATTTGTACATGAAAAGTATTTTGCAAAGATGACTCGTTGAATCAATACCCAGTGGGAGTCCATCAATAAATCTTGGTGAGATTATAATAAGATTAATAAAAAAAACTAGAAGCAAAATTCTATTTTCAGTTTCATCAAGAATATTTGATTTGAATGATGAAATTGAATTATTCCCCCATAAATTGAGTTCATTTTTGATTTTTCTCACATTAGATAGACTTGATTGAAACTTTCGTAATCATTTAAAATAATTTAAGTTTAACTTGATGATTCGTTTAACAAAGAGTATCGTAATAAAATTTATAATGATTATAATTAAGTATGGGGATGAAAATTCTGGAATATTTATCTTATCATCTTCATCACAAGCGGATTGAACAAAATAGGAATTATCATGTTCGTTGATATCAAAAACCGTTGCAATTAATCTGATATTTTCAACATTCGCATTTTTAGGGATATCCCATGAATTCACAAATTCCTCAAAGGAGTTGGGTTTTAATTCAATTCTTTCCCTCATAGCATAATCTCTGAAAACATTGTTCCACTCATTTTTTTCTGATTGCAAACGATCTTCTACAATATATACTATAACTTCACCTTCAAATGGAAATCCATTTCTTTCAACCACAGTGCAAACAAATTGTAATTCTCCTTCCTTTATCTCTTTATCAATAGAGAGCCCAATTTTATGGACTACGCGGCTTCCAGCCTTTAGTAATATATCTTTTTGTAAGACTTCTCCTATTCTAAGTTCATATCCCCCATCACATGCATAAGATGGAACTAATGATACATTGAGTTCCGCTGCCCTTTTTGAACCGTCGTTAGTACTCCATCTATCTTGAAGATGAAAATCTATAAGATGAAATCTATGTCCTAGCTCATTCGATATCCTTTCAATCTCTACTCTTTCCTCGATACATAGGGGGCTTTGAATATTTGAAAAATGTTCAATGAAAATAGAATGAGTAAACTCAATTTCTACAGCATTGGCTATATTTATGGAATAAATGAATGATATTATTAAGCAAGAAAATAGAAATATTACGCTCAATGAGCGTTTCATGGATCTTTCCTTCGTTATTTGATATTATATTCCCAATATGATAAATTTGATTAATTGTTATTTATATTAAAGACATGCGTCAAATATAAGATCAATATTTAAAAATGTTACTTATTTTTTAAGTATGAGTCTTTAAATTAATTACTTTTTTCTCAGACTTATATTTTCTTTTTCTCTTAAAACTTTCCCATTCAGTAACTGCTAATATAAAAATCACTATCCATATAATAAACAAAACTTCACCGATAGTCTCATGAAACAGTCTCAAATTAACATTAATGAACGCACCATAGTAAATTATGAGAAAAATTCGAATTACATTGATGAAAAATGTTCCAACTGCGCCTATTATTGTATACATGATTTTTCTATATATCGGAATATCCAGCTTAATCATTAAGATGATAATGACTAAAAAGTATATTAGCATGCTAAGTATTCCAACACATGGCCAATACAAACTCACTTTGAGAGTTCCTTTCTTTCCCCAGATTAAAAGGGTCTGCTCGTCTATAATATTGATTCGTACACCAAAGTAACCAAGCATTGAAACTACTAGAAAAACAATTATCGAGACAACGCCCTCGAATATGCCTAATTGGCTATGAGGAAGCACTGAATCGAGTAATAGAATTGAAGCCATACCTATGGCATACACAATGGGGGTAGGAAAATATTTTAGATCTCTGGGGCCGTTAAAGGAAAAACTAATCATGCTGATTACAAAGAATGTGTATATGACAAAGTCCCACATTCTAGTCCAACTCAAATCTCCTGGTACATTTATCATCTTTCCAAGCGATGCAATTATTGTATGGTAGCCAAATGTGTATAGGAATGTAAAGTAGAATAGCATCGCAAAGATAAGAATCAATCTTGCGATAACACTTTTTCTAGATTTTTTTAACTCTAATTTGTTTCTGCTATCCAACCATTCTATCAATATGAATAGGACAATGAAAGTCATACTGCCTTGTCCTTCATTCCATCCAAGAATGAATAGCTCTGGATTAACCATGAAAATTAACAAAAGGGGCAAAAGAAATGGTAATATAAAAATAAGTGTACGTGATGAGATTATGCGTTTAATATTCTCGATTATCTTCTTTTTTCTCAATTCCATTTCCATCACATAAAATGATTCAAGTATGGCCTTAGCTGATAATTTATCAGCAAGATAACAACGTTTTACCTATATAAAATGCACGGTACTTGTAAAGTTAAAATTAATTTTAAATTTATATTTTCTAAAAATCTTGTTGGTACACACACAAATTAACAAGAAAGCAATTATTCCAAATATATCATTTTTTAACTATGTGAGCAGAGCGCACTACCGTTTTAATAATAAGTCAAATCGGCTTTCTTTCTGATTCAAGATTTCAGTTAAATCGTTACAGTTCGGTCAGATATCTTTTCCAATAATTCTTTTAATTAAATCAATTTCCTCAATTCCAATATTTCTAATTTTAATTTTTCCAGTGAGTACCATAGTCATAATTTGCATGAAATCAATATTACTAAAGATTAATTTTTGAATTGTTTTTTTGTCGAATTCAACATACATATCTTCTGGATTTGATATCCCAGATTTTTCTAATGAGATTTCTTCCACTGAAATCTTAGCAGCATATATTGTATCATCTTTTATATTTATAATTACGCGCTTTCCATCGTATTTCCTTAAAATATCCTTTAGGATTTCATAAGATTTTGCTCTTTCATTCACTTTGTCGATACTTTGATTTAGAATCTTTTCAAAAGCCAAAGCTTAACCCACAATAAAAATATTCTTTGAATTCATCGCTTAAATTAAATAAACATATAAAATTTTATAACAACTTATCATTTCTCAATGTTTAGCACTCCATACTAATTTCAAGATTTGGAAAAAATGCAAGCGCGCTCAGCGCTATACCGGGTAGAAGGATTTACAGCATTCTGGCTAGAAAAAAAAGAAAAGATTAGGAGATAAGATATTTAAATTGATATTTCACTATCACTTTTGTAAAAAGTAATTCTTTTTATTGATCTCTAGGTAATTAAAACATGATCCATAAAAGATCTGTTATCTTCCATGAGGTTCAACAGTTTAGTCAAGTGTGGCTCTGGTTACTTATCCTTTTTATCACTGGAATTTTCTGGTATGGTATAATACAACAGATAATTTATCATATGCCCTTAGGACGTAATCCCGCACCAGATCTTATTTTACTCATATTTTGGCTGTTTTTCGGAATATTTTTTCCACTATTTTTCTATTCAATCAAACTTGTAACAGAAGTACGTGGTGATGGATTATATATCCGCTTTTTTCCTTTCCATTTCTCCTTTCGAAGGATATTATTAAAAGATATAAAAAGGCATGAAGTGCGAACGTATAGTCCTATCAGAGAGCATGGGGGCTGGGGAATTCGTTACGGATTAAAAGGCAAAGCCTACAATGTATGTGGGAATCGTGGTGTACAATTGGAATTTGTGAATGGAAAACGACTTTTAATCGGTTCACAGAGATCAGAAGAATTTGTCAATGCGCTTGATCGTGTTAAAGATATTAAAACATGAAAGTGCCACGACTGACGTGCTTTTCACCAAATTAAGATTTCACAGAAGCGTTTTCAGGCCTTTCGTCGTGACTTACGGCTGCACTTTCGAGGAAAAGGACAATCCGACTTAGCTATTTTTTATTCATTTTTTTAAAATTAGCGGAAGCCATTATTCAATATTCAACCTGAATCTCTATCGTCCATTTTACGTTTTTAGATTTAATATTTAGATAGAACTCAGGCCCGAGTGATTTTATCACTAATGATTTCGAACCAGCTTTGCGCTCGGTGACAAACTCCTCATACACGGATCCCTTTTGGCCCGACCGATAAACATACATGATAAAGTGGAACGGCTCTCCCCTAGATTCTATCTCATATTTGATATTCCATTGGGTCTCTGTGATATTGAAGTCCTCGGTGATAGTATTATTAGAACCTTGGAATTTATAGATGGTGTACCACTCCTTCATATCTTTGGTTGTAGTCGTGGTATTTACTCCGGGAGTTATCGTGATGGTCGTCGTTGTAGAATCCCCTGCTACAGATGACGTTACAGTTTCCATCATTTGAATAGTTGCGGTTGTAGTCTCGGTGAGAATATTGGATTTTTCAGCAGTCTTGGTTTGTGTAATAGTCTGTATGTCTATTTTTGCAGGCGCGATGATATATCCCATTCCAGATCCTATTATAATAAAAATTACGATTATTCCAAGGGACTTAATCGGAATATCCATGATTCATTCCTATCATATCATAAAATTTAAAACTTAACAAAAATGCCTACTTTAATCATATAAAGATATAAAATCTTAAAATTATCCTTCTGAATTTTAGAGATAGATAGCCATGATCCTGAAGAATCAATCCCTAATTCAACAAATACTTGCATTATGTAATGAGATACGTAATGATTATAGTTTGATCGGAGCATGCATCTACGGTTCTAAAGCATATGGATGTGGAGACGTCAATAGTCCGTACGATTGCCTATTGATCTTACAGGATTATGAAAGAGGAATAAGATATAATTATAGGAAATTGGGTAAAGAATCCGATATTTCATTTCTAATTGTAGATAGGGAGCTTTTCGAAATAGATGTGAATAATGGAAAAGTAGGAGATTTTCTTTCGAATAGAATACTCACTCCATATATCGTTATAATGAATTCAAACTATTTTGTAGAAAAAGAATTATTATTCAAAAAAAGAATCATTAAAGAGGAGCTTGAAAATCTAGTAATAGAATACGGAGAACTATCAAGGTCGTTAATAATTAAACCAGAATATTTCGCTACAGCGAGAATGGTGAAGAGAGCTAAAGTTTTTCCTCCTTTGGGTGATAACTACTCAAAGTTACTTAATGACTCAATCGCCATGAAATCCATTGTGAAAAGTTTTTATGAAGCAATAGAGGAAATGGCTAAAGAAGGATTCATAACGATAGATAATCAAAATATTTTCCCCTCAAATCATTTGGTAAATAATGTTATTTCGAAAAGGACCATAAAAAAAGTTGTAAATATATTAGAGCAAAGCAAAGCATCACTTTACTCATATTTAATGCACGGGAAAGCAGGATTAGTGGATTTAGATACAATTTCCAAAGAACTAACTTTTAGAACAAGAAAAGATCTTAGTAAAATTATTAGAAAAAAAACTATGAAAGATCCTCGAGATTATCTTCATCTCAGAGTTGCTAATGGTACAGTATGCTTGAACGATAAAAGTTCAATCACTGAAATTTTAAAAAGAATGAGGCCCAACACGAATATAGAAATAACTCCTTTAGCTGGAGTGTTAAACGAGGTTTATCTGGTAAAGGTTGACGATGAAAAAATAGTCGCAAAAAAATTCACTGATTGGCATAACCTGAAATGGTTTGTATTGAATATTTTTGCGTTGGGAGCAAAAACTTTCTATCTTTCTGGAAAGAACAGGTTACAAAACGAAATAAGTACTAATACATTTCTAACAGATAATAAAATTTCTGTACCTTCAATACTACATGTTAGCTTACCACGAGGAATTGTATTTAGACAATTCATTGAAGGTTCGATAATTACAAACATAGTTAAAGAGAGCATTAATAGAGAAGATCTCCCAAAATCATCAAAAGAATGTTACTATCGACTTGGAAAATTTTTTGCAAATATTCATGATTTGGGTATTGAATTAGGAGATACCAAACCTGAAAATTTTATAATGGATAATGATGGAAAAATATTCGCATTAGACCTCGAACAGTCAAAACGAAATGGGGATGCCTCATGGGATATCGCCGAATTTCTCTATTATTCTGGTCATTATGCAATACTTCCAAAAAAAGGTCTAAAAAAAATGGTAAATAATTTTATAGATGGTTATTTGGAGATAGGTGATTATAATATTCTAAAAAAAGCTGCAAATCTATCTTATATCAAGGTATTTTCTTTTTGGACTTCCCCACAAATTATGTTTACGATATCAGAAATTTTGCGAAATTCAGTTAAAAAATCGAGGAGATAGAAATAAATTGGAAAAAATAGATAAGGGTGCCCAAATCCTCCTTTATTTTGATAATCGGAGAAAATGGTTAGTTTCAGTCATAGAAGATAAACAATTTCACACTCATAAAGGAATACTCGATTTAGAAAAAATTATAGGTTTGGGGTACGGAGAATCGATAGAAAGCTCATTGGGTTATAAATTTTGGATACTAAAGCCTAATTCTTGTGATATTTTATCAGCCTTTAACAGACCTACCCAGATAATTTATCCTAAAGATGCTGGTCTTATAATATTAAAATTGGGAATTACTTCTGGAAAAAAAATTATCGAAGCAGGAACTGGCAGCGGTTCTTTGACTTCAATAATGGCGCAAATAGTGAAGCCAAATGGACTAATATATACCTATGATATTAATAAAAAATTTTTGAGCATCGCTAAAAAAAATGTAAAAAAAGCAAATGCCATCAATTATGTAAAATTCGTTAATGAGGATGCAAGAGAGGGATTCAAGCAATCAAACGTAGATGCGGTTATGCTTGATCTGGCTGATCCTTGGAATGTCGTTCCTTGTGCATATAATTCACTTAAAGGAGGTAATCCATTAGCATCCTTTAGTCCTACAATAAATCAAGTAGAAAAAACTGTTTCCGCACTAAAAGAAAATGGATTCATAAATATAGAATCGATTGAATGTTTCATGAGGGAAATGCATATCGAAAAAGGGAGAAGCAGGCCAATGAGTAGGATGATTGCCCATACGGGTTATATAACTTTCGCAAATAAAATATATTGTAAATGAAGAATGTAATTTTATTAACACAATTCAATATTAAACTAAAGCGTGCACTATACTATGGTAATTGAATTGTGAATAGAACTAGAGTGAAAAAAATTGACAAAACATAAAGATAAAATTGGTTTTATTGGACTTGGAGCAATGGGTTCACGAATGGCTATGAATTTGATTAATGATGGCTTTGAAGTTACAGTCTACGATATTAGAACAGAGGCAACAAAATTACTTCTATCCAAAGGAGCGAAAACTGCAAAAAATCCTCGAGAAGCAAGTGAGAATTCAGATATCGTCATTCTCTCATTACCATCTCCTTCAAAAGTAATTGATGTTGTTATGGGAAAAAATGGCGTTCTTGAAGGCCTTAAAGAGGGTGGGATAATAATTGACACCAGTACTATAGATCCTCATTCTACAAAAAAGATAGCAACAACTATAAAAGAAAAAGGAATAGGGATGATAGATGCTCCGGTTAGTGGAGGTACTCTTGGGGCAGAAAATGGTACGTTATCGATAATGGTTGGCGGTGAAGAAAAAATCTTGAATACATGCATGGATGTTCTAAAAGTTATAGGAAAAAACATCTACCATGTAGGAGAAATAGGCTCGGGTCAGGTATTTAAATTAATAAATAATATGCTGGTAGGAATTAATTTAATTGCAGTTAGTGAAGCCTTAGTATTAGCCCAAAAAGCAGGTGTAAATTTGAATACTTTGTACGAAGTAATAAAAACAAGCTCTGGAAACTCATGGGCATTTGAAATTAAAGCTCCAAGCATGTTAAAAAAAGAATTTCAGCCAGGCTTCAAGATATGGTTACAACATAAGGACTTAGGTTTGGCTATGGATATGGCATCAAGTTACGGCGTTCCAACTCCTCTGCTTGCATATTCTTATGAGATCTTCAAGTCAGCCAAAGCATTAGGATTGGAAGATCTCGATCACTCAGCCATTATACGATTTGCTGAAAAAATATCGGAAATAGAAATCTGATTTCTTGTTAAAGATTATTCCCTAATTTAAAATAATTCTTTCTCTCTTATTCTTTGAGCTAATTTACCTGACAGCCTGATGGGGTCTCCTATTACTTCGGTTCTAACTTCAAATTTCTTTGTTTTTATTGTCATACTACATCGTCCATCAGAAATCAACCTTCCTTTTACACATCCAGCAAATTTACAATTTTTAGGGTCACAGATATCTTCAGCATATCTGCATT
>Ga0111204_155_pt1 | contig 8281 bp, 6 predicted proteins | sample DeeMarSWOR136_30_FD_80378 | JGI IMG/M metagenome (GOLD analysis project Ga0111204, IMG submission 80378) | Crenarchaeota group archaeon SMTZ-80
AGAAATAGAAGCATATCTTGAAATCAAAATCGAAAAGCTGCCAACACCGCCAAACATATTTATGATTTTTTCTCCATATTTTGCTTCTTGCGCGATTCTCATTCTTTCATAACTTAATCTAGGGGAAAAATAAACATGATTTAGATCTACATAAAATTTGCAACCATATTCTTTATGCACAGTATCAGTTTTTTTTTCTCCAAAAACCCACTCCAGATTACCGAGTCGGTATTCTCCATTAATTCCACCCTTTTGACAAAGAACTGTTTTTATATGTTTATTTTTTTCAAGTATTTTTGCAAATATATTTATAGATATGTTTTTTTGCTTTAACAAAATAGGAAAGCATTTTATTATCGCAATATCGCCTATTACATCGAACGAAAGCATAATCTTTAAAAGTATAAGCTCAATTTTTATTTATTTCCCTATAATTATTCAGTCATAATTACGGTGATAAAATTTGGGAGCTGCTGAAGAAACGCCTACAATTGGCATCATATATGAGTGTATAAGCTGTAAAGAGAAGGTTACAGCAGAAAACCTTGCCATTACTCCTGAGATAAAATGTCCGATATGTGGTTATAGAGTTCTGAAGAAGGTCAGACCCCAGATTGTTAAACATATCAAATCAAGATAGCAATCAATCATATATTATGCAAGGATAGTGCATTAAAAAGCTATACATTTAATTTTAAATATTTTACAAAAAAAGAATATTAATGATATAAATTAAGCTCCTCGACCTCCAGCACTGACGATAGAAATAACGTCGTTATTTTTTAAAATGTAATCTTCGCTCAATCTGATTTTTTTCCGAGCGTCTAAGGCATATATAAAGCCCTTTCCAAGCTCTGAATGTATTGAGTGTGCAAACTCTTTTACTGTTGTTCCATCTTTTACAAGATACACATCTGGTAAAATTCTTCCTTTATGATCAGCTAATTTATCAATATGAACGACCGGATATATTGCTAACATTTTCAAGTAGCCAAAAAAAGCAAAATTGAGTGATTTCTGAACACCCGTTGATCCTAATTTTTCCAATATATCGTATTTTATTTTCATCAGAGCTTTTCTTTGATCCTCAGAGAGCATGCCCGGATTAATTAATTTGAAATCGACATCCCCAGGAACGTATTTTATAAATTCCTTTTTAGCGGCTCTTCTTAACGCCAATTCTGCTTCTGCACAGCATGGAATTATCTCATAACCTGCTGAGAGCAATCTCTTATAGTTATCTCCTGCCTTAGGAGCATCCATCTTATTTGCAACAATTAAAATCGGTTTTGAGATCTTTCTGAGAATTCTCACTACTTCCAATAAATCATCATCAGTCCAAGACTTTGGTCTATTACGATCAATTTTTACTTTGCTTAAGGCTTCAATGATACTGTTTTTTTTGATAGACAAACCCGATAATAAATTTGCTAATTCACTTACTAGGTTCTTTTCATCACCCTCTGATGTTCTGCTGATCTTGTCCCAATTCTTCTTAATAATTCGAAAGAGCCACATCTCAATCTCGTTTTCAAGAAATCTAATATCTTCAATAGGATCGTGGTCTCCTGGTTCGCAGATTTTACCTTCAATATCTGTTGAACCAGAAGCATCTACGATATGTATTAATACATCTGCCGCTCGAATCTCATCCAAGAACTGATTTCCAAGTCCTTTTCCTTTCCATGCACCTGGAACCAATCCAGCACAATCAATGATCTCCACAGGTATTAATCTAATTCCATCTATACAAATTGAATTTGCTGCTTGATCTTTTATTTCAAATTCTTTACAGACACAATCAATTCTCGCATGCCCAATCCCTTTATTGGGTTTAATTGTTGTAAAAGGATAATTAGCAATTTGTGCATGAGCTAATGTTGCTGCAGAGAAATATGTTGATTTACCTACGTTCGGCTTTCCAACTATCCCAAGCAAATATCCCATTAAAGCTACTACCTGTCATGAGTGGCATAGTTTTTATTAAAAAGTTTTTAATTTACAAAGACTTTACTCGATCTAGAATTTAAATGAAATTATTTGAGAATTTATACTGGTATGAATATAAAGGATTTAAAAATAACTGTAATACGATACTGATAAAGAATGATAGCCATCTTCTAATAGACCCTGGACATATATTTAATTTTGAGAATCTATTCCAGGAGATAAAGAGAGATGGAATCGACTCAAAAGAGATCATTGCGATTTTAAATACACATTGTCATCCTGATCATTGCGAGAGTAATGAAATTCTACAAAAGATTTCAAGGGGAAAAATCGGAATGCATGAAATTGAATATGATTATTATAAAAATGATGCTAGATTACTATATGAAATGTTTAACATACCGTTTCAAGATTCCAAAGTTGATTTTTATCTCAAGGACTCAATAGAACATAATGGTTTAAAGCTTGAAATAATTCACACCCCGGGGCATTCCCCTGGCAGTGTTTGTTTTTATTGGAGAAAACAGAGAGTGTTGATAAGTGGTGATTTAATATTCGAGAATAGCTTCGGGCGATCTGATTTGCCAGGAGGTAATCCATCACTTCTACAAACGAGTGTCAAAAATATTTCAAATTTGGATATAGAATTATTACTTCCTGGTCATGGAAAAATGGTTAATGGAAAAAAAAATATTCAGAAAAATTTTGATTTCATTAATAGAATATTAAAGAATTATCCCTAGAAGTAGATTATTTTAATTTTCGAATTATTCATTAGATCATATCTGAATATATTCAATTTCTGGCATAATTATAATAATAAGAATAATCCATGAACAGACTAATTTAAAATATCTCTTTCAAATTTCAGTTATTTGGGATATAGCAGATCTTATTGCGGTAGCCGCGCCTAAAAGGTTCTTTTTTTCAGTCTCGCTTAGATCTAATTCAATAATTTTTTCTATTCCATTGTTACCTAAGATTATTGGAAGACCCAAAGCAATCTCCTTAAGACCGTATTCTCCATCAGGAATAGTAGGTGTGCAGACAATTCTTTTTTGATCTTTTATAATCGAATTAGCCATTGTTGCTATTGATATTGCTGGGGCATAAACAGTACTTCCCTTTAAATTGATCACGTCCATCCCACCTGTCTTGGTCTTTTCGACTATCTTTTCAATTTGTTCTTTGCTTAGAAGTTTTTTAATAGGTATTCCTGAAGCAGCAGTATAGTCGATGAGAGGGATCATCCCATCACCATGTTCGCCAATCACCAAACCTTGCACAGAATCTCTAGACACGCCAAGCTCAACTGCAAGATAAGAACAATATCTAGAAGTATCAAGCAAACCACCCATTCCGAAAACTCTATTTCTTTCAAAGCCTGATTTTTTATAAGCTATGTAAGTCATAACATCAACGGGATTGGTAACTATCATTATTTTACACTCTGGTGCGTAATCAACTATTTGAGGAATTATTAATGAAATGATTTTTGCATTTGTGCGAGTCAAGTCAAGTCTTGAAGTACCAGGTTTCCTTGCTGCTCCAGCTATCACGATAACTAGTTCTGAATTTTCAATATGGGATATATCTTCACTACCTTCGATTATTCCATCAAAACCGATTAGAGAAGTAGATTGTAACATGTCAAGCGCCTCGCCTCTAGCAAGACCTTCCATTATATCGACTAAAATTATGTCAGAAAGATGCATTTTGAGTATGTTAAAAGCACAAACACTGCCAACCTTTCCTGCTCCAATTATTGATATCATTTTGAACTTCCCTCCAATCTCTATTTTAAATTCTAATGTGAAGGTCATTCATCAAATATATTCACAATAATAAATCTTTTTGGATTTAATGATGAATAAATTTCTTGAATTATCCATAAATATAAAAATTGAATTTATAACCTAAGGGCTCTTTTCTCATCGATCAAGAATGTAAGAACCATGCATCGAGTGTTTTTAATAACATCCTCAGTTATACTTTTATGAAAAAATTTTTGAAATCTTCCTCTTAATTTTCTTTTCATCATTATTATAAATGAATAACCTTCTGAATTTGCTTCTTCAATTATTCCTTCAGCCGAACTCCTTGACACGCTTACTTTCAAAGTTGCATTAAAATTTTGAGAATTTAACCAACTTACCAATGGCTGAATTCTGGATCTCTCGTAAGCAATTTCTCTTTTAAATAATGATGAATTTATAGGCAGAGTTGTACTTGGAACTTCTACAACGTTAAATAAAGTTATTGACATCTCTCTTGTAGATTCGAATATATCTAAAGCTTCGATGAGCATTTCTCGATCGACAAAATTCGAGATCGGAATTAGGATTTCTACAATTTGTTTAGATGTTTCTTTTTTCAGAATTAAGTTTCCTCCAAGCTTATTGCAGTAAATTATTTATTTTAATAAATTTTAAGATTTACTACTACTCAACCTTCTCACTACCATAATTTTACCAGGATATTTTGAAAGAATTTGTGTAATGGATTTGTCATATTCTTTTTCTACTTCGCTCTTTGTAGACTTTCTCTTTACGAGAGCTATGGCATCATAGTCTACAGACTCTACTTCTTGTTCTATTTTTTCTCTAAGCGAGCCAATTCTTACAAGTACATTGCATTTATAGTCTTTATCCTCCAACATTTTGGAGATTTCACTAAGTTCACTCAAAGCCATATTTCGAACTTTATTGACCTGATCATATGAATATTCATCATTAATTGACATTCCCCATCCACTTGGATCAATTACATTAAATAAAGTTAAATTAAATCGCGTATCTAATGCTTGAACTATTGATGAGACTACCTCTTCTTCTTTCTCCGGGGTTCTAATTAGAACTAAAGCATTCATTGTATAACCACTTGGTTTTATATCATCACTCAAACCACTCTTAATCAGAGGCATATTCATTCTTTTTCTTGATATGAGGTATATCATCAATCCTATGATAATCCAAATCGTGCCAAATAACCTTCCTCTAGAGTGATACACTATAACTAAGCACCAGAGTGTAAAACAAGAAATCGATCCAATCAGACTCACTATGGGCAGTATAAAGTGCCTATTTCCAATTTTTAGAGTTATATCTCCTTTAAGCTTCCAAGGCCTGTAAGCTCCAGGTTCTTTATTTCTTAAGACTATAAGACATACATTTACTATGATGTAGGATAGAAGCGCTCCAAAATTATAGAGATCGGCAATAAAATGGAGTTCGCCAATAATCGCAATTGAAGCTCCTAACAAACTGAATACTATTATTGTGCGATAAGGAGTTCTAAATCTTGGGTGGATTTTAAAGAACCATCTCGGTAATAAATTAAATCTACCCATCGAGAATACAACTCTTGAAGCACCTATTATTCCTGTATTAGATGAAACATAACAAATAGCAAAACCAGCTAAGGCAATAATAGGAGCAATGTATTCACCTATGATCGGTATTGCTTGTGTTAATTTTGCAACTGGATTTGTTTGCGCCGCTGCCAAATCCTCCCATGGCAGTATTCCAAGGCTAACAGACGATAATCCAATTGCAAATATAATGACTGAGAGTATCGAAAGTTTAGTTGCTCTTGGAATCCATTTATAAGGTCTTTTGGTTTCCTCTGCAGCTTGAGCTATTGATTCAATTCCTATGAAAGAAGTCATTGCAAGAGTAATACCATAAATAAAGTTTTGATTTGATATAGATAGATTACTAAAAGCATAACTTATATGCGAAAATGAGACACTCGATCCAAGAATTAAGATTTGATTTAAGAATCTTGATAAATTGAAAGCTAATAAAAATCCAAATATCAAAATTATTACTTGCACTATAAGACCCACAGTAACTAAGATTTCATTAAATTTTGATGATTCACGAATTCCAATAATGTTGAGAACCAATAATAGCAATACAAGTACGAAAGAGATTGCCCCAAGTCCAGGAATTTCAAAGGCAATTCCTAACAAATGAATGGGAAAGGTAATCGATTTCAAAACAGGAAAAAAGAAACTTAAATATCCAGTTGCTGCTAATGAAAAAAGCGCAGTACAAACAACATAATCTAGCATTATTGCCCAACCAGCAACAAAACCTACGAGATCATTAAAGGCTTTCATTGCATAAACTTGAGCCCCTCCGGCATATGGATAAATTGATGCAAGTTCGGCATATGCAAGACCGGTACAAATATATGTTATTGAGGCTATTGCAAAAGCTAGAGGAGAACCACCGGCAGCATAGAATGCTACTAATCCTAGAGCGATGAATATATCTGCACCGACGTCAGCATAGCCCATGCAGAAAGATCCATACCACCCTATGTCTCTTTTCAATGCAGTGTCGTGTTCAGTCAATTTTTAGTCTTCCAATATTTTATGAGATTTTATTTTATTTAAGCCTCCTCTTTAGAATCAAATTGCATATCACTATATTCTAATTTTCCTCTTCCATAGCATTCGACTAAACATATTTTGATATTTTTCATGCCATCCATTATTGTACACAATTTGTACAATTATTCCATAGAACTCTAAATTAGTAAACCTTAAATTTGTGACACATATATGTCATAAATAATTACAAAAAGCGTCACATCTGACACTTTTTTAGATAAAAAAGTAACCTGCGAGTTGAATACGATGTCGAGTTATCTCTCTCAAAATAGAATAGAGAGAATACCACACTCAGATGGATTAAATTTATTCTACAAAATATCTGCTGTATCATTACTCTCTAGCATGAGTAGATTTCCATCTATCAATTTAGTATCATCTTTGACTCAAATTAACAAAGTCCTAAAATCTTTTGAATATATGCTTACAAACAATTTAAATCAACCAATATTTGCTGGTCCAGTACATCTTTCTAAGTCAGGCTTACTTAAGAAAAAGCATTATAACTATGGAGCATACTTAGCTGCACTGAGCTCATTTCCCATCTTGCATAGATTTAATAAGAACTACGTATTTGAAGCCATATTTGCAAAAACGGCTGAGATAACAAGTATAAAAATTTTAGATAATATAGGTGATAGACTCTATGAAAAATCAGATGCAGTTGATTCACAAAATAAGCATTTAGAAGCATTCACTGAAAAGGAATTCATAATGCCCAAAAAACAAAGCTTTTTAGGTAAGGCTGAAAACTCCTGCTATGAAATTGCAAGATGGACCTTTAATACAGTGTGGAATAGAACTCCAGATCATTCATTTACTTGGAAGATATATTTAGAAGATTTTCAGAATTATATTGATGGTCAAATAAACTCTATGAGTGCAAAAATCAAAGATGAAGCAAAATTCAAAATTAAGGATTATATTCAGAAAGTAAATGAGAAAAGTGTAGGAAGAGTATGGATTGACATAGATTTCTGCCTTTTAGAGAAAGCATTAGGAGAAATGAACGATAAAGATATGGAAACAATCTATAATACCAGAAAAGCAGTAGATTATTTCTTTAAGGGATGTAATATCTATGATGATGTTGCTGACCTAGAAGAGGATTTATCACTAAACATCACAAATAGTGTAGTCTTACTTGCGCTGGATAGAGGATTGATAAAAGAGAAGGATTTGGAAAAAGACAAAAAATCATTGATAGAGAAGTTAAAAAATTGTAAAGCCATAGAAGATGCAATATGGCTTGGTGATCTAATTTATATTGAGGGCATTAAAACCCTATTGAAAACATACAGATCGAATGAAATAGTAGATGTAGATGGACTTATTTATGGTGCGAAGATTCTTAGGGCTTTTGCAATTAGAAAATGGATGATGCACGAAAAAAGTATAAGTAGCTTCTTAAACATCATTAAATCCTTCGGTAATCATGAGAATATAATAATCCCTGATTATATCCATGAATATCACAAATATATTTAATTAAGTACATTCGTTATATTCATGGATCTGAAATAAAAATCTAACACTTGAATTAATGTGATATTTTAACATATATATTGTCACAACGACTAGGCCAATCTGTGATTAATTTTGAATCGATTAAAACACGATTAGAAATTAATAAAATCATATGCGTTTAAGGATAAATTCACAAGCTTCATCTCCTAATGCTTTACATTTTGTCTCATAACAGTCAAATTTTTCTTTGAAGACAACTGCACTACTCCCTAGTATGGTCCCAACTAAGAGATGGCAAACTGGTTTATTCTCAGATTTTATTTTAGAACAAATAAAACAATCTTTAATTGTAATGTGATACTCCTCTTCGGAAATTTGTTTAATTTTTGGAATTAATTTGTATCCATAATAAAGAGTGAGTGTAATTATTTTAGGCAAATATTTTATATCCCATTTTAATCTTGA
>Ga0111204_154_pt1 | contig 6578 bp, 4 predicted proteins | sample DeeMarSWOR136_30_FD_80378 | JGI IMG/M metagenome (GOLD analysis project Ga0111204, IMG submission 80378) | Crenarchaeota group archaeon SMTZ-80
GTTATGGATGATTATTCCAGGTATATTATAAGCTGGGAGTTATGCAAGAACATGAAATCCGATGATGTGGAACGCTGTATCAATGATGCCCTTCAAAGAGCAAATCTGAAAAAACATGAACGGCCAAAACTCTTGTCTGATAACGGTTCCTGTTATGTATCAACAGAGTTAGCAAAATACCTGGACAGAGCAGGAATATATCATGTCAGGGGAAGAGTCCACCATCCACAGACACAAGGCAAAATAGAACGTTACCACAGGTCTATGAAAAATGTAATTAAACTTGATAATTATTATTCACCGGAGGAATTAGAGAAAAGCCTGGCTGAATTTATCGAGTATTACAATAATGAGAGGTATCACGAATCACTTGATAATCTTACTCCTGCAGATGTCTTTTTCGGGAGGGATCATCAGATACTAAAACAAAGAAAAGAAGTTAAGTACAGAACTATAAAACAAAGAAGAATAAATTTTATGAATAGGAAACTAAAAATATCGCAGGAAAATAATAAGGAAATTGCTTAATTTTAAATAATGGAATTATCAATAATACCACTTAAGGAAATACATAAACTTTGGTCCTAGTCACTTTGACGATTTACAATCAGGATTCAAATGTACTCCTTTACTATCAAAAACATTTATATTTTTCAATGCCAAATAGTTAATATTCTTTCTAACCTCAGGCAGTAAATCATCTTTAAGTATAGTTGGCGGTACTGTCCATGTAGGATTAAAAACTATATACTGCATTGTAGCACTAAAAACAGGAGTTTTTCTATATGGCTTTCCGACAATAACCTTGTGATTACTGATTTGCTTTTTGTCTTTATTAACGTCAAGTTCAAAATTAGCAATATTAACCAGAAGGTTATAGTTACTTAATTCAGCTGGAAGCCAGCGCCAGCGCTCAAGATTTGTCTCAATGGTCTTAACTTTTTCTTCAGCAGGTATATTAAGTGCTTCGATAGTCTGATTCCCTATATTCCCTAAAGCTTCAAGTCCGTGTCTCTGCTGGAAAGCAATAACAGACTGTTTCAGATTGTCATCATAAAAATCAGGCTCCGATACGGTATCGTTCTTCAAATCTCCTGTAATAGTCAATCTCTTTCGTATTAAAGAAATTCTATTGTCTGTTATCCCCGGCCTTAATATCTCGCCTTTCTCAATTCTCTCCCAGCCACCATTTTCAGTGATAAGCTTATATTTAACAAGATATTCCTTCAATTGACTATACTTCGTGTTTTTTGGATATAATTCATTGATTATATCATTAATAGACTTTTGATCTATTTCGTAAATATAATTTACAGGGTTGCGTTCAGTTTTAATTACATGCCATTCTGCATCAATAGTTTTCGGATTCGTTTTACCTGATATGATATGAGAAGTATACAGCAAGAAAGCATCCGTTAAAATTATATCCAGATCAGCTATATCTTCTGAAGACGTTCTATTAATAAATCTTTGGATATCTTCCAGATGATAATCCATCGGATTTAAGCCGTCAGCATCACAGGTTTCTATTATCCTTATAAATTCATTTATTTTATTCATGTCAGTCCATATTCGTTCAAATCCATTATTATTATATACTTCCGTTATTGACAGAACACAATAAATTTCAATTTCCCAGCCCAAGTCAATATGTAATGAGAGATTTTCAACTTTCCTGCGGATTTTTTCATCAATATCTGCCAAATCTGCCGGGTTAAATGAATTTGATAAAATCAAAGCCCATATTAATATGAGCTTTAATACAAAATATTTCCTGCCTTTGAATAAATTTTTATATTGCATAGAATTATCGTAGCTTGAATTATAAAGCCTTAAAAATATATATAATTTACCGAACTCTCTAATATTTCTAATTAAGACGACAGCGCCCTTAAGGTATTATTCGTCTATCAGTTGCGGGCGCTGTTCCCTATTTATTAATAACACCCACAGACTGAGCAACTATTATTTCCTGGTTTTCTTTCAGGTCTAATTTAGCAACCAGGGTCTCTTTATCCATATAACCCCTTACCACGCAACCCAAATCCTGGGAGGCAGCATATAAATATACATTCTGGGCAATGAATCCGGTATTTATATGAGACGTTTTTGATCTGCCCACAGGATCATCGGCTTTTGATTTTGAATGATCTGCAATATATACAAGGTTTACTGCTACCTTCTCCACAAAGTCCTGTTTGCCGGTATATTTACACAAATCTTCATTATATTTATAATTTGATAATCTTCAAATATATAAATAAAGCGGGAACATTTCGATGCAGGCAGGCTTTAATGGATTAATGAAAAATCACGCCTGCCTGCCATGACAGTTTACATCCGCTAACCCTCAGGCAGGCAAGCGTAAAATATGTGCACCAGTTAAGATATCCACTCAAGAGGCAGAAACCACACTCCGTGCATACTCCCTGACAGATTTCAGTTTTATCGGAAACTTTGCAAGTATTTCCTGCATACCGATAGGATCTCCGTATGCAACACACAGCATCAGACCGGAGAATGATTTTTGCATAGGATCAGTGGCTGTATCAAGCTGTGACTGCAATGCTTCCTCCGGCGTATGCTGTATATCAAATTTTTTACCACTGGCATCTTCAAATATTTTAACGGCATCCAGTTGTGAAAGCTTTTCCGGCCCTCCCAATTCGAGTATTGCATTCCTGGCTGCCGGATTTTCTAAACTTTCAACTGCAAATCTGGCAACGTCCAAATATGAAATGTAACTAACAGGCTTTGTACCGTCACCACACAATTGTACTTTAGCATTGGCAGCATCAAAACCTACAGCTGCAGATAACCAAACCTCCGTAAAACAGCTTGGTCGCAAAATAGTATAATTTATTCCACTTTTCTGAAGATGCTTTTCAATGGAACGCTTAGCATTTCTGAGTGGAAAATCCATGTCGATCTGCCCTGAAAAAGACATGTAAATAAAATGCTTTATACGGGCCTTTTTTGCGCTATTGATAAGATTTGTCATCCCATCAAGATCTACATTTTGAATGTCATTTTCACCAGGTACATAAGAAAAAGGCATAGCAGAAACCGTTGTGATTACTGTTGAGACTCCCTGCAAAGCACCTGCGAAAGTTGAACTGTCTCTCAGGTCTCCTTTTACAATTTCAACACCAAGTTCTTTCAGTTTATTCACTTTGACCGGGTCAGATGTTTCTCTGACCATTGCCCTTACGGGTTTACTGTCAGTGGTAAGTAGCCGGCAAATTTCACTGCCAACCATACCTGTTGCACCAATAATTAAATTCATAGCTTTTACCTCCTATTTTTTAATTATTATTACTAATAACTGTTTTTTATAATACTTGTTACAAGCAAATACAGTATCCTGATATTTAAATCTCCGGAACAAATGTACATTAAGGAAAGCCCTTATTCTAACATGTATGTAACAAAGGATAATACTGTTGTATCAAATGTTAATAAATATTTAGTATAAGCAAAAGGTGCAGAATGATTCCGGATTTAAGAAATTACAAAGACATTATTACTAAAAATAATATTACTAAGTAGAATTGCTATTGATAAATTCCGATGGTAATATACCAAACTTTTCTTTAAAGCATTTTGCAAAATACGAAAGGTTGTTAAATCCAACTTCATATGTTACTTCAGCTATGTTTCCGAAATTTTGTTTCATTAGTTGTGCAGCCCTTTTTAATCTCATGTTCCGTATGAGTTCACTTGGAGTCTGGTTAACAAGAGCCTTAAGCTTTCTGAATAACTGCATTCTGCTCATGTTCATCTCAGGATAAAAATTATTCACATCAAAATCACAATCACCCATATTTTTCTCAATTATTTCAAGAGCACGTTTAAGAAACCGTTCATCTGCAGATTTCACATTAATTTCACCAGGTTCCAAATCTATCTGGTGTGTATATTTTTCACGCAGCTTCTTCCTTTGTTCAATTAAGTTCTTCGATCTTGTTAACAACTCTTTAATATTAAAAGGCTTTGTAATGTAATCATCAGCACCTGTTTCCAGTCCTTCTATTTTATCCTCCACATCAGCCCTGGCAGTGAGCAAAACTGCCGGAATGTGACTGGTACGTTCGTCAGTTTTAAGTTTTTTGCATAATTCCACGCCGTTCATTTCCGGCATCATCACATCAGAAATAATAAGATCAGGGACAAGAGCAACTGCTTTTTCCCAGCCTTCCTTTCCGTTTTTTGCCTGTTTTACCAGGTATTCTTTTTCAAAATTTTCATATATATGCTGGCGAACATCAGCATTATCTTCCACAATTAATACAACAGGTTGATCAACATCTTCAGAAATAAAATTATCGCTTTTCTCATCGGCGCCTTCATAGTCATGCATCCGGCACTTTATTATCAGTAAATCGTCTTTTATTTCCTCTAATTTCTTTACCTCAAATTCATGTTCTTTTAGATGATCCTTTCCTAATGGAATTTTTATTATAAAGCGGCTTCCTTCATCTGGCTTACTTTCAACTACTATCTTTCCATGCTGAAGTGTAACTAATTCCTTTGTCAGTGAAAGACCTATTCCCGTTCCGCTGATTCCATTTTTCCAGGTATCAGCAACCTGGTAAAATCTGTCGAAAATTTTTTCCAGTTGTTCTACCGGTATGCCTCGTCCGGAATCCTGCACAATAATCTCCAGGGAATTTTTAATCATACCTTCTTTCCTGTCATTAAATTTAATTTTACAGGACACCTTTCCTTTTTCTGGCGTGAACTTGAATGCGTTGGTTAAAAGGTTGGTAATGATTTTTTCAAGTTTATCACGGTCAAAATAAGTTATAAGTTCTCCATCCGGAATTTCAACCTGATATTCTATTTTCTTTCTTTCTGCCATAGGAGTAAAACTCCTTGCAATCAACCGTAATACCTTATAAATATCATACTCAATTAATTCAACTTTAAGTCTGCCTGCATCTATTTTTGACAGATCAAGTAATTGATTTATAAGTCCCAGCAAACGAACTGCATTCCTATACATCATCTCAAGATTATTACGGTCATTCTCTTCCAGATTTTCCTTCATTAACATATTTTCCAGCGGACTTAATATTAATGTCAGGGGAGTACGAAACTCATGAGAAACATTTGCAAAAAACCGGGTTTTCATCTGATCCATTTCCATAATCTGGTAATTCTTCCGCTCAAGCTCTGCTGTACGTTCCCTTACTTTAACTTCCAGGTTTTGCCTCAGGTTTTCCAGGTGAATCATGGAATCGTATGCCCGTAAACTTGCCAGTGTTACTGTAAAAAGCTTGAATGTTGTCAGTTCTGTTTTTGTTTTGTAGTCATTGATCTCATATTCAACTATTACTTCTCTTTCCGGAGCCTGCCCCGGATAGCCTGTTCTTAACACTATTTGTGTAAGATGATTATTCAATTTGTTGCGTATATGCTTAACCAGGTCAAGGCCGGCATTATTTGTTTCCATAACAACATCAAGAAATATCAGGGAGATATCCGGATTGCCCGATAGTATCTTTTTAGTTTCTTTGGCAGAGTATGTATGCAGGAATTGAATCTCTTTTTCTTTAAAGGTGAATCCTTTTAATGCCATTCGTGTAACACTGTGGACATCTTCCTCATCATCAACTACCAGAACTTTCCAATAATCTTCAGGTTCGTCAGGTTTAACCTCTTTTGAAGACTCTTTTATATCCTCCTTATCCAGTTCATCTGTAAAAAGTTTTTGTTCTTTATCATCAGAATTTAATTCTGAATCAAATAAATCGTCTTTGTTTTTTAGTTCCATTGTATTATTTATTTTAACGGTATTTGCATTATAAACAATACTCCTTCACCTGGTTTACTGTTGCATTCAATATTACCCTTCAGCTTCTGAGTTACTAAATTATATACAATATGCATTCCTAATCCTGTTCCTATTTTTTTATTAGTTGTAAAAAAAGGATTATAGATCTTTTTCTGGTTTTCCTGTGAAATCCCTTTGCCATTATCCTTGTATTCCATTACAAGTTCACCATTTTTATTAACAGCTTTTAATTCAATCCTTCCTTCATGCTTTTCCTCAAATCCATGGGTAATACTGTTTAAAACCAGGTTAGTAATAATCTGGGAATAAGCGCCCGGGTAACTGTCAATTTCCAGTTCCTCATCAATATCCAGATTAATATGAATTTTTCTGTTCTTAAGTTTTGGATAAAGGCTCTGGATCACGTCTTCAGTGTATGATTTCAGTTTAAAGCTACGTTTGTTTTCAGTGGACTGGTCAACAGAAACCTGCTTAAAACTCTGTATCATGGTTGCTGTTCTTTCCATATTGGAAAGAATTAATTTTACTGACTGATTCGTAGTATTCAGGTATTCTTTAAATTCTGCCCTGCTGATTTTATTTTCTTTATAAAGGTCAGCCATCTTTTTTGTCTCTTCTATTAAGCTTGATGCTGCAGTAATAGTTATACCAACAGGTGTATTAATTTCATGTGCCACACCGGCTACAAGTCCGCCCAAAGCTGCCATTTTTTCTGATTCAATGAGCTGTTCCTGGGTTTTTTGCAGATTCTCCAAAGTGGACTGAAGTTCTTCTTTTTGCT
>Ga0111204_158_pt1 | contig 5810 bp, 2 predicted proteins | sample DeeMarSWOR136_30_FD_80378 | JGI IMG/M metagenome (GOLD analysis project Ga0111204, IMG submission 80378) | Crenarchaeota group archaeon SMTZ-80
TGTGAATACCAGGTTATCTCCGGAATAGGTTGTATCAGGAAGGGCTCCGTTGGGAAGAAAATTTGTCTGAATTTCAACATTAAGAAGATGATATTTTATAAGGTCCTTAAGAAATTCAGTATCAAATTCATCTATACTGGAATATCCTTTTTCCTGGCAATAATTATCAAATGCCATATCATCCGGAGCAAAAAAAGTATAATGCCCGTAAGCATTAAGTATGGGTTTGATATTGGTAATTTCCAGAACTCTTAACAGGGATGAGTATTCATCAATATGTTCTTCCAGATAATCTGAAATGAGTAATTCCTCCTCCTCAAAAAATGTTTCAGGTTCTATCTCTTCTTTACATTCTGTAAATAGCAGAAAAGTTAATCCACATATAATTGTCATTACTATTAACCATATATTATTTACTTTCTTAGCCAAGACATTTGGATTATTGATTTATATAATATTCATTTTGTTCAAGATTAATATTCTGGTCAATTTCATCCTGGAATATAGGCAGATACCAGCTATCCGGATCAGAATATTTGCTTTTTAATATTTCTCTGATTTCCAATGATTTATTATCTGTTAATATATCAATGAATTTATCTTTTCGTTCAAAATTATTACGCCTTCCGAATCTGATTAAATCATACCATCTTTTACCTTCCCCTGCCAGTTCCTTAACTCTTTCTTCAAGGATGATTTCTTCCAAAACCGATTTATTTGATATATCTTCCAGCAACTCAACTCCTGCCCTGTATCTGACCTGGTTCACCAGTTCGATAGCACCGGTTAAATCTCCTGTCTGCACACTGGCTTCGGCTTTTAACAAAAGAATATCAGCATATCTGTATATTATCCAGTTGGCATCACTTTCGCGATTGCCATTCCGGGGAGTTACTGAAAACCTTGTGCTCCCTGTTCCTATATATTTCCAAAGAATATAATGATTATATCTTTCGTTAAAAGGGAAGTAGGTATTACTGCCGGCTCTGCGGTCTCCTTCCTGTTCCCTGTAAATTTCAACGAGGTATGGGGAAAACCTGAATTCATCATTTCCATCAGGATAAGTCCCGTCTCTGGGATAAGGAGCAGCCATGCTATACAGTAAATTTGTCTGGTCACGTTCCTTATCGAATTGAATTTCAAATATGCTTTCATTGGAATTTCCCGGGAAAAAATTTGAAAACCAGCTTTCTCCATCTATTAATGCATACAGTCCCGAGTTGATTATATTATCACATGCTTCAATACACTCCTCATATTGTTCATTATATAAATAGACATCTGCCAGCAGGGCATTAACAGCTCCTTTTGTGGCTCTTCCTTTGTCATATTCAAGCTTTCCGTAACTGGTTGGTAAATCTTCCAGGGCGATCTTCAGATCATCTATAATTTGTAAAATAATATTTTCTTCAGTTGTTTTTTCGGGGTAATATTCCTGGCTATCTGTTATGGAAGCTTTTAAAATAAGGGGCACGTCCCTGAAAGTCCGCATAAGATAAAAGTAACACAGAGCTCGTGCAAATAATGCTTCAGCCTGAAATGCTTTGCTTTCATTCTGAGTAAAAGTATCATCCCTGTCTTCCACAACCGGGGAAAATTCCAGAACTGTATTTGCATAATTAATAATACCATAAAAACCGTACCATCTGGTTAATGTGTTTTCGGGATATATATATCCATTCATAATATTACGATCATCTGTATTGATCCTGTTGCCGGGAATGAATACATCACCCCGCAGCTCACCCCATTTGAAGCATGTTGTTACTGCTCCTGCAAAGCCGCTGTATACTCCGGCAATAACAGCTTCAACGTCCTCTCCTGTTCGCCAGAATTCCTCTCTGATTAAATCACTTTCAGGTTCAAGTTGCAACCATTCAGAACAGCCCATACAAATTGTTATAATGATGCATAACAAAATCCTCAAAGACCAGGTATGAATTCTAAACAAATAATTATTCATTTTCATTTTACCTTAATTAGAATCTCATATGAAGACTAACAATAAAATTCTTTGGTGGAGGAGTATCTGCTTTATCCTCACCAATAAAGAAAGGATCGTTACTCAACATCGGCACTTCAGGATCTACTCCTGTATAATTTGTCCATGTATACAGATTATAAATCATAAAGTGCAATTTCAGATCTTTAAATTGTACTTTTTTAAACAGATCTTTGAAATTGTAACTAACACTTGCACTTTTAAATCTGATAAAAGAACCGTCTTCAACAAAACGATCTGATCCCAGCCAGTTATAACCCTGATCATAAAGTGCCCTTGGAACATCAGTAATATCCCCCTGTCGCCTCCATCGGTTTAAAGCTGCCACACTCTGGTTATTTCTGTTGTACATATTTTCATTATCCATCTTTGTCCTGTTAACAATATCATGGCCAACCCTGTAATGAAAGAAAAAGTTAAAAATCAGATTTTTCCAGGTTAATTTTGGCCCAAATCCCCCAAAATAGTCCGGATTTGAATCCCCGATTTTTACAATATCCAGCTCGTTTATCAGGCCGTCATGATTGATGTCTTCATAAATAGCATCACCTCCCCTGAATCTGTATCCATCAGCATTTCCATAACGCATATAAATGGGATTTCCCCCCAGGTCATATAAAACATTACCATCTGCATCATACGCCACTGCATCAGCATCAGTAGGATATACTCCCTTAAATTTAAAACCATAAAAAGTACCAATAGGATCACCAACTTGTGCTCTGCGGGCATATTGACCGTTTCTTGCCTCACTGCCATATACAAAATCAAAATTTTCCGGGATGGATGTAATATTATTTATATTATTTGCTATATTAAAATTTAAGTTTAATATAACATTTTGTGATTTTATAATATCATAATTAATAACGAACTCCCATCCATTGTTATCCATGGTCCCCCAATTCCTGGTTATCTTCGGAAATCCTGATGTTCCCGGAAGTATCAGGTCTTCCCAGATCAGATCCTTACTTTGTTGTTTATAAACATCAAAATGGACTTCAAGCCTTTCTTTAAATCCGAAGAAATCAAAACCAAAGTCAATTTGCGAATTCTTCTCCCACCTGAAATTGTCTAATTGAATGTTAATCGGTAAGACTACCGGTAAATCTATATATTCACCAGAGGTTGTGTATCTGTTAAAATAAGTATAACTGCCCCCGGGTTGATTGCCGTTAACTCCATAACTATATCTTAACTTTAAGTTGTTAATGAAGCTTATGTTCTGCATAAACGGTTCTGAAGATATCCGGTATGCCAATGATATAGATGGAAATGTACCCCATCTTGAATTATAACCAAAACGGGAAGAACCTTCCCTTCTTATATTGAACTGCACAAGGTACCTGTCAAATAGACTATAATGTACAAATCCTAGAAAAGCGACCATTCTGTTCTGGCTGTATCCGTCTCCGATCCAAAAAACCGGTGCAGGTTCAGTGTAATTTTGTAAAAATGATGAGGGAGTATTGGAAGTACTTCCGTAATACCAGCCATTCTTTTTATCGGTTAATGTAAAAGCCAGCATGGAAGTTAATTTATGTGTCATGCCTTTTGCATAGCTATAAACAAACTGGCTTTGAGTCTCCAGAGATGAGACCTGATAATCCATACCAGAGGATCGGTTAACAAATGTCGATGTCCAGTATGTACCCGTTGCAGTTTGTGGTAAAAATTGTTTGTCCAGGGCATTATCCACATCATATGCAACAAAACTCTGAAATACCAGGCTGCTTGTAATATTATATTTTAACTGTAGCTTGGTCCTCAGTCTGTGAGTTTTTCTGTTATAAACTGCCTCATTAACCATTGCATAAGGATTAAACCATTCATATCCCTGTCCCTGGAAATTTTCTTCAGGAGTAAAATAAAGATTCGTTAGATTGCCGTCAATATCATATTCATATATGCTCATATTTGGAGCCTTGACATAAGCAACTGCTCTTATTGTGTTCCAATTTTCATCTTCATCTTCATCTTCATCTTCCCTTTTGACTGTACCCGGATAACTAAGATCCTTATTGCCATATGTGTAAGATAAGTCTCCTGAGAATAAGAGTCTGGTTGATACATTATAGTCCAGATTGAATCTTGATGTAAGCCTTTTATAATTTGTGCCGATAGTTGTTCCCTCCTGATCCAGATAACCGACAGAAAACCGGTAAAGGGCACTTTCACCGCCTCCTATCATGGAAAAATTATGATCATGTGTATATCCGGTTTGAGTTACAGATTTTAACCAGTCTGTATTTTGAGCATAATTAAAGTAATCTTCATATTCTTTGTCATATGCCAGTTCAATAGGGATTTCCGTTGAACCGGAATTAAATATTTCTTCCAGTTGCAGCATGGAATAATCCCATCCATTAAGCAAAGGAACTGACTCGGGCTGTTGATTTACGCTTAATTTATACAGATATTCAAATGTTGCCTTTCCTTTTTTCCCCCTTTTCGTATTAATCAGGATTACCCCGTTTGCTCCTCTTGAACCCCATACTGCCGTTGCGGCTGCATCTTTCAAGACCTGGATACTGACAATATCTTCAGGAGCAATATTTAATAATCCGCTGAACTGTTCCTGGGTAGCTCCCGAAAAATCAAAGTCTTCACCCAGATTATCAAAATCATCATCAATAACAGTCTCAAATGGAACACCATCCACAACTATCAGAGGTTCATTTGAACCACTAATGGAAGCTGTTCCCCTCACCCTGATAGAGAGTCCTGCCCCGGGATCACCTGATGCCAGTGTAATATCCACATTACTTGCTCTTCCCTGCAAGACTTCACCAATGCTGGAAACCTTAATCTCTTCCAGTTCCTTCATTTCAATGGATTCTATCGAACTGGTTAAATCTCTTTCGGTTACCGGATTCAGGCCTCCGATTTTTTTGCCTTCCGCAGTAATGGTAATTTCATCAATTAATAGTGTTTCTTCTTCAAGTTCTATATTGAAAAATTTTGATCCCCCGATATTAATTTCCTCGGTTATAAATCCAACACATGAAATCTTCAATTTACCGTAAGCATCAGAGACTCTTATAGTGAAATTACCGTTAGCATCAGTAACTGTTCCGTTTAAGGTTCTGTTATCTTCATTGACCTCAATTACCGTAACACCCGGGATAGATTCACCTGTTTTGCTTTCAGTTACTTTGCCCTTGATTACCACATTATTTTGTGCGTAAATATGACAGTGTATCCAAAGAATTAAAAAGAATATTAGTCTGAATTTTCCCATTTAGCAGTATGGTTATTTATTCATAAAAAAGTAATTCGTCAATGATATGAATTACTCCGTCTGTAGCCATCAGATTTGGTGTTGTTACTGTTCTGGTATTACCCTGATTATCTAATACCTGCAAATTATGTTTTTCATTTTTAATCTCAATTTCACTGAATATGTTCTCTTCTTCATTTTCATACCGTGTTGTACTATACATACCTGAACTCTTACCGTCATCGAAAATAACACCTTCTATAAAATGATAGCGCAGAAACTGGCGCAGTTCTTCAGTATCATCGGGGATTAATCCTAATCCTTTTGCATTAATAATTGTACTGTTACCCGGAATAAAACATGTATAGTCAACACCTGTGGAAATATTATCCATGGCGGTATAATTACCATCCTGGTCAAATAAAATCAATCCGGCTTCAAATAAAAGCTTAAAAAATTCCTGAAACTGAGGAAAATTTACCTGGTCTGTCAGCGTATTCAATATATTTCTTCCCGGAGATATAAGCATTTTGTCAATCGGATACACTATTCCGTTAGTTCCTCCGCTTAATGCAATTCCAACTGTAG
>Ga0111204_160_pt1 | contig 5184 bp, 5 predicted proteins | sample DeeMarSWOR136_30_FD_80378 | JGI IMG/M metagenome (GOLD analysis project Ga0111204, IMG submission 80378) | Crenarchaeota group archaeon SMTZ-80
TGCGCCTTTCAAATAGGAGATGAGTTGTTTAATCAATGAGGGGAAAGTCCTTTTGAAGGGAAAAGCTCCTGGATAAGAGCGGATTTCCAATAATTTTTGTAGATGACCTGTCCATTTGATCAAAGGTATGTATAAATCGTCGATAAATGATCGCATAGCTTCCACTTCTCGAGTCTTATAAGGGCGTTTTCTTTTTAATAGGAAATCATGGATGAGGTCTGCGTGAAAACGGATTCCCTCTTTGGTGAATAATTGGAACTCGAGCAAAGGTTCATGGACATTCCATACGAATTCGCACACACCTACTTTTTTTTCGTTTTGGAGAATAAGGGTGAAAGAGTCGAAAGCTTGTTCCTTAACTTTTTTAGCTATGGCGTAAACGGAATGTGCGCGACCGAGAAAATATTCAGTCAAATAAACATGATGTACCAGAGCGTCCCACAGTAGACCTCCAGACTCCTCTTTGAGCCTCCATTTCCCCATGAATGGGGCGTGAGCGTAGTAATGTGAGACGCGCATACGGGAGACAGAGAGTTGTTCATCTTCAATCGTTTTTTTTGTTTGCGATACAGAGTCAAAAAAAAGCTTATTATGCGCAACACAAAGTGTTCTAAAAGCTTATTATGCGCAACACAAAGTGTTCTACCGCTCTTTTTTGCGGCTCTAATCATGTCCAGACACTCCTTGGAACTTGTAGCCATGGGTTTCTCCACCAATGTATCAATGCCTGCTTCTAATGCTAACTGAGAAAGGGGGGCATGCGTGGGAGTAGGCGTAACGATATCTACCAGATCTAGATCCAATTTGAGCATCGAATTAAAGTCGGTAAAAACTTGTTTAATGTCATATCGGGAAGCTTTTTCCTTTGCCCTGGTTAAATTGGTATCGCAGACAGCTACAGGTCTAATGCCCTTAATATTAGAAAAAGCCATTAAGTGGTTCTCAGAATTAAGTCCACATCCAGCCAATCCAACTCTAAAAGTATTCATCTCTAAAAGTATTCATAGAATCGTCTCCATTTCTAGACGTAAAGAATATTTATCTCTTTTTACACAATGACCTTTATGCGTAGCGTAATTATTTAGACGATATATTAATTAAACATTATAGAGATTTGATTTGATTTAATTTAAGAAGGAATTCAGATTTTATAATATTGAAAAGTGTTGCCTGAAATAAATGAAGATCTGTATGCTCGCACCAGCGCTTCTACCGATCAGGGGAGGGGTTTCAAATTATATAACCGAGTTATTGCAACATCTCCCTGAAAAAATAGAGATCCATGTTTTAGCTCCAAGACGCGTCGATTACGGCAAAAATATGCCATCAAATGCTGAGTATGAATTTTCGAAATATTTTAGAAAAAATGTTAAAATTCATTTCCTATCAAAAGTAAGTGATACGTTTTACTACAATGCTTGGTTTCAAGGAGCATGTTTGAGATATGTTCCTAAACTAATAAAAGAAGAAGGAATAGACCTCATACATTCACATACTGCGCACATGCCCGATTTATTATTAATGTTTAGGAAAATTAGAAAGCCCATAGTGACGACAGTTCATTCAACTATCAGGAGTCAATTTTCAGGGATAAGAGCGTCAAGAAGACTAAGGAATTTGGAAAGATCTGAAAAAGCAACTTTCCTTTTATATCCGCTGTTGCGATGCGCTGAGGAGATATATTTCAGACAAAAAAGAACCATCATTACTCCGTCTAATTGGATGAGAAAACAACTTGAACAAAATTACCATTATTCGAATATCCGGGTGATTCCAAACTCAATTGATGTACGCAAAATCGAATCACTAAAAAAATACGCTATCACTGAGAAACTCTTTCCTCCTGACATTAGAAACAAAAGAATTATTCTCTTTGTAGGGAGATTGTTAGCGATAAAAGGCGTTGATATATTAATCGAAGCCATCCCTGAAATTATTAAAAGTGCCGATAATGAATGCATTTTTATTTTTGCGGGCCCTGGACATACGAGTTATTTGCAGAAGATTAAAAAGATGAAGATTAAATCGAATTGTGTCTTTTTGGGGCCACTCCCTCATGATGATATCGTTCAGCTGATTAAGAATGCTGAACTTATGGTATTACCAAGTTTCACTGAGAATATCCCATACGTACTTCTTGAATCGATGGCATGTGGAGTTCCTGTTATCTCGACAAATGTTGGAGGGATCCCTGAGATTATACAAAACATGTATAACGGTATCTTAATAAAGCCAGGGCTCTCAAAAACACTTGCCAACTCGATTATCAACCTCTTAGAAAATAAACAATTACAAAAATCAATTGTCCAAAATGCTAAAGAAACGATTAGGAAAAAATTTTCATGGGCAGTCAATCTCAATAAAATTATTAGGACATATACTGATGTTCTAAATACTAGCTAACTAAGTTATGCGCGTAGCTAAATAGGAAACGAGATTTAATTAGATTCTAATAATGCAATCTCTTTCATACAGAGAACAATAATTTTTTAATATTTTGAGATCGAATCAATCAATAGAAGCTATGGTATGCTGATTTAGTACAATCTAATTATTGAATTCTCATGCGTGCGCGTGTAAAATAAGGAAAAATTATATAAAACATGTCGTTTTGTTATGAAACAAGTAAAAACATATTCGGTGTAATATTTTGGAAACTAAGGGTAGATTAGCAGTAATTTTAAGTTTAGCTATACTCTTAATTTTAGATGCTTTAATAGAAGTCCAATTTTTAGAATTCTTTTATCGAGGCATTCCTATTCCTTTTCAAGAGACCTCAAAACCAATAGGTAGCTCTTTGTTCTCGCTTACTTTCTTTCATATATTGTTGATAGTACTTAATATCTTAGCTATTTCATATTTGTTTAATAGATTTGGATTTCAAAACAAAATTTTTCCCTCTAGTCTAGAGGGCAAAATGGACTTTGTCTTTTTAATAGCATTATCTATATCAGGTATATTGATGTGGTATTTTCCAATATTTTTGCTATCTTTCATTACAACGGGTGCGTATTTCATTATAGCAGAATTAAAATAACTTCTAGAATTACATTTAAATATCAATCTGCATTAAAGTATGTTCAAAATCGTTTGATAGGAGATTTAGTTTCGTATCATGGTAGAAATGTCGGCACTCTTTAATTTTTATGGAATCACTAGTGATCACTACAAAAGTGAAATAATTAAAATTTTTTATAACAATGGAGGAATTTCTTAGAAGCATGGCTGAGATTTGTACTGTATGTGGTCTTCCAAAGGATCTGTGTGTTTGCGGAACAATTAGTATGGAACAACAACTAATAAAAGTTAGACTAGAAACTAGAAAATGGGGCAAATCACTAACTGTTATTGAAGGAATAGATACAAAAAGTGTCGACTTAGGAAAAATTGCTACCAAACTTAAGAGTTTGTGTGCATGTGGTGGAAGTGCGAAAGATAACAAGATATTGCTTCAGGGAGACCATAGAGATAAGGTAAAACAATTCTTAATTAATTTTGGATTTCCAATCTCAAGTATCGAAGTGCGTTAATTAAAAGAATTTGGCTCGGATATTCAATTTATGCTTCTGAGTTGGAAAAAATCAAAAATTATTATTTTTCTTATAAATTTAAAATTGAAAATTATTAATTTTAATTAAATACATGAGTTTATGACGCATAAGAATCTACGTAACTTTATTTAAAGCAAATCCTTTTTCATGACACGGCCTATGAAACTAAAAAAATAGAATATTGGATTAATTAAAAAAAATTTACTTTTAAATATCCAATTTGAGAGTTTCTTTCAAGCCTTTATATCTATTTCTAACAGTGACTTCGGTTACATTTGCAACTTCAGCAATTTCCTTCTGCGTTCTCTTTACCTCATTAAGTACGCAAGCAACATATAATGCCGCAGCTGCTAATCCCATAGGATCTTTTCCAGAAACTGTTCCTCGTTGTTTTGCCTCGCCAAGAATTCCTATTGCAGTTCTTTGAGTCTTTACAGGGATTTTAACCCTTGAAGCGACCTTTGAGACACACCTTATAGGATCCTCTACTGGCATTATAATGTCCAATTCCCTAAGTAATAATCTATAGCAGCGTGCTACATCCTTCTTCTTAACACTACTTGCAGATGCAACTTCCTTTAAAGTTCTTGGAGTTTGGGTAGCTCTACATGCTGCATAAAGAGAAGCAGCTGCTATAGCTGAAATAGATCTTCCTCTGACGAGGCCGTTATCAAGTGCTTTTCTATAAATAATTGCTGCTCTCTCTTTGACTTGTGATGGTATATGAAGATTATCTGTAAGTCTATCGAGTTCTGCCATGGCTTGAGCTAAATTTCTATCTATAGAAGAATGAACTCTGGTTCTAATCTGCCACTTTCTTAATCTAAGCATCTCAAGTCTAGTTGAAATCGGCAATTGTTTTCCATAAGCATCGCGATTTATTCTGTCAATTACTGTAGACAATCCCTTATCATGCATGGAGTATGATATGGGTATTCCTACTCTTCCTCTACTTTCTCTTTCTTCCTTAGTAAAAGCTCTCCATTCTGGTCCTCTATCCATGACATTTTCATTCGTTACAAGTCCACAACTCTGGCAGATTATTTCTCCTCGATCATGATCTTCAACAAGATCATCACTGCCGCATTCAGGACATTTTGTGATTTTCCATACTTTTTTTATATGTGATGTCATTATTCTCATCACTCCTTTAATTTATGATTGCGATAATAAGAACTAGGTGCAAATGACGAATCAAGAATCAGCTTGATTCATAAGAAAAATTTATATCTGACCCATTCCTTTTTCAAGGAATTGGTCTAGGTTATATTTAAATATATTGTTTTTCAAAAAAGACTTCATTCATTACAAAATTTTAATTTCTAATGTTTTTTCGATAATAGCAAAAATTTTATGAGAAATAGATTCATCAATACTATTAGTCCGGGATAAGAGGTTGTAGGCTATTGATAGGCAAACCCCGGTAGTCTAGCGGTCAAATTGGGCTAAGACGACTAAGGATAGCGGGCTCTGGATCTTAATGAAAAGATACCCGTCGACGGGAGAAAAGATCCCGAATTCGAATCTCCCCCGGGCTACCATACTCTAGAGTATAATTTATACCGAAAATCCACAATTTAAAAGAAATCCAATATGAGTACGCTATTGGTTCTCCATCAATTAATTTCTTTGG